>MDTB01223882.1_pt1 | contig 21303 bp, 16 predicted proteins | sample 811161 | NCBI WGS metagenome assembly MDTB01 (sample SAMN05326650, study PRJNA326480) | marine metagenome | isolation source: seawater | place: Mediterranean Sea | collected 2009
CGGCCAACCCGACAGCCGGGCCCACGGCCAACCCGACAGCCGGGCCCACGGCCAACCCGACAGCCGGGCCCACGGCCAACCCGACAGCCGGACCCACGGCCAACCCGACAGCCGGACCCACGGCCAACCCGACAGCCGGGCCCACGGCCAACCCAACAGCCGAGCCCACGGCCAACCCGACAGCTGGGCCCACGGCCGCCCCAACAGCCGAGCCCACGGCCAACCCGACCGAGTCTCCCACGGCCGCCCCAACAGCCGAGCCCACGGCCAGCCCGACCGAGTCTCCCACTGTTAAAGCCAGATCAGCCAGCGGCAGCGATGACAAAAAACCATGGGTTGAAGAGTATTGGTATGTCTTAGCAATCATAGGCGCCGTTGTGGTAATAATTGCAGCAGTTATTGCAGCCGGCGTCAAGCATAAATGGTGGAGAAAGAAATCCAAACCACCTGCACGGGCCCAGACGCCCCAAATGGTGGCTGACAGGCTTCTTTTTTAAATAGCACATTTAGTAAAGTTGAAAAACCAGTGCAGGCGGTATAAGTATAAATGCACCAGTACGGCCAGAGTACCCCCAAACAGCCAGAATGGGTCTTGACAGCTGTGTAAAGAGGTACATACGGAAGCACATACCCGAAGCCATGTCGTACCACCCCACGGCCAAAGAAGCCTATGAAGCAGGTGAGTACTGCGCGACCATCATTGACCTGAACGTCGAGCTGCACCGCAAGCCCCAGCACATCACCACGGGAGAGGAGTGGGTGTCGTACATCTACAATGCGCGCGTCCGTGGTACGCCCGGGCAGACGTGTGTCCTCGTGATAGACAACCCCAGTCGCGTCCCCGAGGTCAAGGACCTGTGCCACCTTGCGAGGGCCGGCCAGAAGCGCAAAAGAAACAATTTTATTCCTCTCCCCGCCGACACAATCATCAGCAACGGGCCCCTTCCCGACTGGACCGCGCTGACGGGATCCAAGTATCTTTTGCCTCGGGTGTGGGATTTTCTCCTTTCGGGTCTCAGGATCAAGATCAGGCACGACGCTACATTTGACAAGACGGTGTTCTTTGATACGTGCTACTCCCGCAGGCTTGCCAAATCGCCCAACTGCGACGGGGAGATCCACCTCGTCTGCTCTGGCGGAGGAACCCCCGCGCCCCCTCCTCCCGCGCACGCTTACGGCGAGGGCGACCTCAAGTGCCGCTGCTGGGCGCGATACTGCCTGAAGACGCGCGCGGAGTCCACCGAGGGCGTGCTGATTCTCAGCGTTGATCTGGACAACATTCCCATTTTCTGCAACCCCAAGTTCCAAAACGTGTGCCTCATGGCGAACACCGTGACCCTGGACAGCGGGGGCGAGGTGGTTCCGAAGAGCAAAGGGACGCGCACGGCATACGAGATCATCAATCTTGGCGGGATTGCGACGCGGCTTGGTCCCAATTCTGAAGCCTTCAGGGCGCTTCTGTGTCTCAGCAAAAACGACTTCAACGACAACCCGCAGAAGCTCACCACGGAGCGTATGCTCAAGACCTTTTTTGCTGCTCTCGCGCACGGAAACAAAAGAATCGACGCCGAGAGGCTCCTCGACGATGTCAAGTACTACAACAGGTTCGCCCAGATGTGCCTGTCCAAGGTGTATGGAAACCGCAGCATGACGCTGCCTCGCATTTCATCGTCGTCCATCGAAAGCTACCAGTGTCGCGGCAAGTGGTGCTACGATTACTGGTCGGGGAAAAAGCAGCGGGAGGGAGGGCCGGACTGTCGCGCTAGCGGGGGATGGGAGGTTCCCACGTCTTCAATAGACCTCAAAGAGTACAAGGGCAAGGTGAGGCTCATCCCCTCGTAGTGTGCAGAGTAAATATATAAGGCTTTATGTGTTAAAATTGAACCCAAAAATGGACGAGAATAGCGAGTTCGAGGTAGTTGAAGGAAAGGGTTGGGCGACGACAGGGAAACGAGTGTACGACCTCGATGAAGTCAAGGGGCTGTGCACTACCCGGGACCCCGAGCAAGAATACGGACTCATAGATTCCTACATTGACGAAATGTGGTTTGATCCCAATCTTATGATGAGAAGGAAGGTCTTCACGGACAAACTCAATGGCAATATACTGGGGTTTGCAGTATATGAAACCAGAGCCACCAATGTAACAAAATCAGGAATTAGACTTCTGGAATACGAGCTTCACCTCATTTGCGTCAAGGGAATGGTCGAAAAATCAACCACGCCCCCCCACATCGGAATTTTTAAGTACATGCTGGCGGATACCGTTCTGGACCTTATGTCAGCAGCTCGCAGGGAGGGCGCCGAAGAGGCTCGACTGAAGATCAAAGCGGTTAAGACGGCGTACCCCATGTGGTGGTACATGGGGTTCAGACACCCCGCAAACGCAAACCACCGCACTTACAGCGAGCGGTCCATTTCCGACGACGGCCGTCCGATGTACCTGTGGATCATGGATCCCAGCGGTAAAGAGAAGCACGACTGGCGGCTTGTGGATAAGAAACAGGCGTGGATCAACGGGGATGACAATGTTACTGAGCGCATGCGCGACAGGGGGGACTACAGGCCAAGCAATCCAAAATCTTTTTTTGATTATGTGGCTAATGAAGAAAACACGGCAGCTAAAACGTTTCCCAATTACAACTATGATCCAGACTATAAAATTAACGACCTAGATTAAAAATCGTCGTCGCGCTTTCGTCCCACGCCCCCCGCCGTGTTCACAATGGCCTTGCTCTTGGGTTGGAACTTGTACATCCTGTCTGCAATCGCGCACAGGTGTTTCAGGCTTGTCTGGTCCAGCAGCCCGGTGTTCTCGTCCACCATGTGCTTTGACTGGAACAGAAGAAGTTCTGAAAATACCTCGTAGGCGATTTCTGCCGCGTTTTCCCCTCTCTTGTTTGACTCGGGGACAGCGTGGCTTGCGATGTGCTCTACAATGGTCCCCAGTTCCCACTCGTCCTCCTCGTTGAACGGGGCATTTGGAGCCACGTGCTCGTCGTAGAGGGCCTTTATGGTCTGCGCTGTCTTCTGGATGCCGAGGCTCTTGCGGAGCTGGGTTATGTTTTCCTCGATTGTTTTGGCGTCTTGATTCACGTTGGTCTTGGTGCCGTCGCATCCCCCGTACTTGCAGAGAAAGCAGTAGGAATTCCGCGAGTGCGGCGTGGGCCCGAGCTCCGCTGCCGTTACCGCGGCATTGTTGACAATGGCATCTGCCAGATCGTCGCCTCCCACAGGAAGGGGGGCGGGGTCCATGCAGCCTTGTCTACAAATAGATATGCTCGGAGGAGCGTATTTTTAGAGGAAACTCGGGACTCAGCCGAACAGCGGCGGAGAGGCACACGTGGAAGGGTTCGGTGTCATTGTAGGGCTCGAATGTGTAGCGGTCTCTGTAGGGCTCCGTGTTGTGCCTGTTTTGGCTGAATGTTAAATAGGCTAGAATAACGGTTAGCGACAGCACAATTGAAATTGCCGATAATCCTTCCATATTATGTGTCGTCGTTGCGTGTTTTATATAAACTCTTAAATCTGTACCCCTTATAGCACGACACGTTTGAAATGCATCCCAAGCTCGCCCGCTTAGGTTGGACCTGCCTTGCCCTTGCCGCGTGGGCCCCCAGCGCATATGCCTGCCCCTGTTACGTGAAAAGCTGTATGCACTCTGAAATACAGTCCCAGAAGCGGATCTCTTGCTATCTTCCGGGAAGAGACCCCTCGGCTCCAAGCATCGTCAACACAAACACGGACAGCTGCACACTCGACGACCTGTTCTCCAGGAATGACATGAACGCCGCGGGAGACTCGACCTCGTGCCCCGCTCTCGACCTCGAGAACGTCAAGCTGGAGGTGTACCTGGAGCCGTGCAGCGAAAGCTACGCCACCATTGGAAAGAGGGGGCTGAGGGACATCCTGGACACCGTGCGCAGTCCCGCCCTTTCCAGCAGTGTCTGGGGGGTGCTTAAAAATTGTACGGCGAGAGTCCACGAGGTTCAAAAGTCCCTGTTTACGGGGACCTCGACCGTTGACTACACTGGTGGGATTCTAGTTGCGTCCGCGAGCCTCTGGGCTCAAAGATCAAACATGAAGGAGGGTCCGCCCAAGGCCACAATCACCCGCGAAAACATCCAAGAAGACGCAACATGCAACGTTGCGGTCGTGTCGATGCCCGACACCGCGCTCTCGCATCTTAATCTGGACAACACCCGCTGCCTCCAGCGGGTTTTTTCAAACAGCACCAAGGCAGATGACTTCAAAAATGCTCTCGAGGATTTTGGACCGGATCAACTTGGGCTCGTCAGAGTGACGTCCTACTTTGAGGGGTTTCTTCCAACCGATTTCTTTCTGTCCTACCTAAATCTGGCTACGTGGAAACCCTACAGGACCGAGTATCCCGGCCGAGCGCTCATCAGCGTCGACAGCCTTCGTAACAAAAAATACCCGCCGGACCCCATTGACATAGGAACCAAGGCTCGCTTTGATGCCATCTTAGACGAGCACAATGTCCCGGTTATTGCGCCCTTTTCGGGGGCTACCGACGTCGTCGATGGGAAATTTGTCTGCAACACCACAGAGCCCGATAAGTACTGTAGCCCAAAGCCCAATGTTGTTGGAAAGCCCGACGTGACGTGCGCCAAAAAAGAAAACGACCTTTGCAACTCATCCAACCTCATCCCTGTCGTTATTGATTGTCCCTCGAACCTCTATGTTGGGCAACTTATTGTTGTGTCCAACGTGGCTCTTCCAAAATGCATAGACAAGCGTGATGTCCGCACTTCGGAGGTCTGCCCGGACGGAGAGGTCTTCGATGTCCGCTACCAAAGCTGCACCACGGTCAAAAGCAACCGCATCAACTCCCGGCCAATAGACATAGTACTGTGGGATTTTCAGGGGTCGGTATTTTTTGGGAACAACTTCGACTCGTCCAACGGGCGTATCATCACCGTGTTGGTGTATGGAGACGTTGAGACAACCAATGTGGGAGTTCTAAAGGGCAGCGGGGAGGTCTTTGAGGATTTTTTTGACAGCGGCACAAAGGCTGCTTTCCGCCTTCCGGATCCCGGCCTCTGCCTTCTCGACGGGCGCGATTTTGTAAGTTTGCTTATCCTTTTTTTGTGCGCCCTGTGCCGCTGACCCTGCCTCTACAGTACGACGTCGCACAGGACGAGTTCGGCTGCTTTAGCCGCGGGCAGCCCACGTGCAAGACTGTGAATCTTTCGCGTGATCTCTGGATTGCCGCGTCCGTCATGGCCGTGGTGCTGGGAGTCTACCACCACTACGAAACGCGCAAACAAAGAAAAATAGGTTGCAAAATAGTGGGTGGTAGAGATTAGTAATATTTAATATTTAATGTTATGATTCTACACACGTTGCTCCTGGAATACGAGCAAACCCTTCGGAATTTAATACTATCCCCCTTCCATTGTGAAAACCCCCTCCGTCGATTTGGGACGCGTACCCTTTGCTGCTAAAGTATTCGAGGTCTTTGCTTCCGAAATCCTCCCCCCTTGCCACTGTGGCAAATTTGGATTCTCCACTTTTGTCGTATTCTTTCAGATGGGCCATCCATCCCGTAAACGGCGAGTCGTCATTCAGATTCATGTTCAGCCACACGTAAGGGGCAGCTGAACTGTTGAGGTTGGGACACTTGACCTGCTTTTGCTGGGCAAGAATCTCTGAGAAGTAAGAAGTGTGGGCCTTCTCGTGCATCTCATTTTCCCAGCTCTGTAAAGTGCATCGCACGTAATAGGTTAAAACAATCAGAGAGGAATCTATGAGAGTAACTGCCCACCCGGGCGTGGCGCTGATCTCCTCCAGTGCGCTCTCGTCCACATCTGCATCTGCTGTTATGTGCCACGTTTGGTTTTCTTTTACAACTTTGACCCCCTTTGGAATTGTCACCAAGCCCTTATCCGTGCCGCGATTTTCGTAATTTATGAATTCAGCCACCTCGAGCATACTTTTCTCTCCCGTTCCCCCGCTGAGCTCGCCCCCGCTGAGCTCGCCCCCGGTGAGCTGGTTTACCAGTCTTTCGGCCTGGTCGCGGGTGCAGTTCTGAACTCGCATTGTCGTGTTTGTCATTCCCCCAAACGTGGCACTGACACAGTCAGTCTCATCATCTGCACACTTCAGGCTCCACTTCCCCCCCCCGGTGGCAGATGTAATGGAACCAATGATTTTGTCGGCTGTTTCGTACGCGGCTTCTTGCATTGGGATCCACTTACTGCAAACTATACTAGCGGCTTCCACCATAACATTTCTATTGGCGGGGGTAGCGAGTCCCAATTCCTCGTAGCACCTTCGAAAGGTATCGATATCTTTAAGTTGGTCATCGGAATGGCCATTCGGCAGATTCCCAATCATTTTGAACTGCAACGATAGCAGTTTGTTGCCTTCTTTGTTACAGTGGTGTTGACACTGTCTGGCCCATATTGGGATAATACTTTGCAAAATGCTTTTGGTCCGCGAGTGCATCGCGTCGCTTGTTTTGTAGATAATTTTCCACGCATTCAGCCAATTTAGAGTGTCTGTAGTGCAGTCCTCGGGATTAAGGTGCTCCTCTGCATATTTGTTAACTATGTCTACAACAGCTGCATCGGCCCGAATTTGATTTTGGGACTGCTCTAAAACGGCATCAGAGGTTCCACTTGCTTCCGCGGGAACCCCTACACACCATGCTGTTATAGACACCACCACGATATTGAGATACCTACTTGAGACTGCTGGAATCAAATAGGAGAGACCCAAGCAAACGGAGATATACTGGAGGTAAACATAGGAAGTGCGCAAATTGTTGCTAGAAAATAGCGACCCGACGTGCCTAAAAACCTTTGCCTTGCTGATGTGGCCTTCCTTCTCTAACACATCGTAAAAAATTCCCTCGTTTCCAAACTTGGTCGGGTTTAAAAAATCCATGTCTAGCATTTTAAACAAGTCCGACCACTGCCAGCCCTCATTCTCTGCCATCCCGTAAACTTTGTTGTATAGTTCCTTTTTTTCCTCCGGCGTTAGTTTTCTAAAACTTTCAACTGTTTCTTTGTTTGCTTTTTTCTCCTCTGTTTCCCCGGTAATCTCGTCGTCGGGTTCGGTGGGTGATCTCGTGGTAAGCATAATGATGAAGATATGAATTCCCCATGCTTTACTAGACTCAATAACTTTACCCATTTCTTCACTGAATTTATCTTGGGAGAATGTGCCACCGTCCGCCACACATCTTTGGTATACCGCGTACACCAGTGGGGCGAGGAGAATCAGGGCTTTTCCCACTGTGAAACACGTCCCCATCAACCAAGTACCGACGGAAGAAAGACATTTGCTTGCGGAGGTCCAAATACCGTGGGCCTCCTTTTTTTCAGTTTTGGGTTTTACGACATTTTCTTGGATGCCGCGAAATTGGGCGAGGGCTTGCACTAAGCTGCCCAGGGCGGCCCTTCCCTTTTTAGCAGTCCGGGCGGGTAGCACTGACATGATATGCCTGAGGGTTAGCTGCCTCACTGCGGACACGCTCCCGTGCTTGGCAATCAGCGTTTGGGCGGCGTGTCTCCACGTGGACTGGTCGTTTGCGACAATGTCATAGGCTGCGGGTGCGTTCGTCGCCAGCCAAGCTGCTCCAATTCCCAGAGAAATCCCGGATGCGGGGTTTAGGCATTGCGAAATGGCGCCCATCATTGCCTTAAATGCAAAACCCCCGGTCAAGGCAGCACCCAAACTAACAATCCCTATCGCGAGATACATTGCCAGAGCTTTGTCTCTTAAAGGACCCATGTAGTACAGAAGACGATACCACATATTGCCATCATGAAACCTCACTTGGTCTGTCAGCCATCCTGTAAGGAATGGCATCATCCCAAAACAAACCGACGATTTTGCGTAGACATCTGACATCTGCTTGCGAGTCAGGCTGGCCCTCGTACAGGCATTGTCGTACAGGCATATTTTGGTTACGCTTTCCGTGAGCTCTTGGATATCAAAATAAAAAAATTCATCATCGAAGTTTTGGAATTTTTCAATGCACGCATGGAGGCTTTTGTTGGCTTCTCTGATTTTTTTATCGAGAGTGTTTGTGCTGATTTTCTCCGTGTGATTTTCTGTATTCAGCAGTACAATTCCGAGGAAGCAAAATGGAACCTTTTTGTCGGCCTCTTCTTCTTCTTCTTTACCATCGTCTTTGTCACCTTTATCCAATACAGTTTTTACAACAAATGCTCTGGACATGTTGTCGTTGTCCTTCTCAAATGGTTTCACGTCAAATTCAAATGTTGTCACCGGACCAGTGGGGTTTCCGTCAAAAAGCGTCAACCCGTTTTGATAATACGAGAGTGCCTTCATGATCGAATCGTGTTTAGGCTGCCCCAGTACTTTCAAACTCAGCACGAATTCATCGACACGTACGCCATACGAATGATCGTCTTCGTTCGGATTGCGTGGCAGGTGGGCCTTGGCCAATTCTATTATGTTGTCTTGTGTAGCGTCGTCCAGCTGCATGTCGGGGTCGGGTGGTTTGTAAAGCGATTCCCATTTGCATCCTTCATCCGTATTGATGTGTTTGCACAGACTCGAAATGTCCCTGTTGAGATTTTCTGGATTTTCTTTTATCATAACCCACAAAATGTTTATCAGTGGGCACGGGGTTCTGAGTGGGGGTTGCGATTGTAGTACGATCACCTTGTCTCTTATTTCGTACTGAGATCCCAAGCGAGCATTTGTTCTGAAAACCGAGAAGGAATCTCGAACAATAAACATGTTCATGGAATCTGCCATCATTCGGGCTAGATCGCAGGCGGTCCTGGTTTCCATCTTAAGAAGGAACGCAGTGTTTTCTGGATTTGAAGCCATTATGTTGTAGTTTGGCATGGGGAGGGACAGCAGACACTCGGGAGTCTGGGGGCTGCCTGTGAGGTTCAAAAAGTACCGCGCTACCAGGTAATTAAAGTACGCGAAGCATCCCCCGTCTATTTGATCTTTGTAACCCGGCGAGTATTGCAAATTTAAAGCAACATTTTTGGAGCCCTGTTGCATTGTGTACGAGGGAAACTTTCCCTTCGCCTGATCTTTCATAAAATCAGTTCCTCCCTGCACTTCCTGATCTTCAACGGAGAGTTTTGAATCCCCATGGATGGAGAGCAAAAGGCCCGCCGGTGTCATCACCGAGAGAATAGACTCCTCCACAATCCTCCACGCCCTTTCAAATGGGACTTCGGCGCGTTGTTTTCTGAGCCCAGCGCCCCGGCTGTTGGCTCTTTGTTGGCCCCCCGCCCACGGCTTTGGACAGAGAATGCTCCTTCTCGGGTTAGTTTCAATGTCAATCATTATTCCGTACTTGGCCAAAACACAGCCAAACCCCGCCTTAATGGCCTCTTGAACATGCAGGGGGGAAACCGACCTGAACCTCTCGGAGTTTTCACCGAGCTCCTGGACAAAATCCCTATTCTTTGACCCCTCTGTGCCAGTTTCTTCTTCCATTGCTGAACGGATCCACAAATAGTTCCACTTTGTATTTGAAGTCACCTTTACAAATTTGAGAGTGTTTGCAAGATATGCCCAGCAGGCCCCCCTAATGTCGTTCCAGTCGTAATATTTGGCGGGTGCATCTCCGGTGTTTGGCTTTTTTAAATAGGACTCCCTGGCAAATTTTTTGGCAATACAAGCCCTTGCAACTCCTTCGGCGATCCAAAAAACAGCACTCGCGTCATCCACTTTGAGGTATGAATTTGTTTCTATGGCCCCCGACTCTCCTGATCCAATACCAGAAGGAACTAAAGTAACATCACTATAGCTTGGAGGGCCTCCATACTTACTGTATAGTTCTAGGCAATCAAATAGAGTCACCAAACCTGCGGAATCATTATACCCAATGTTGAAATCAAAGGGGGTTCCAGGCTTGGATTTCGCCCGACTTTTGAGTTCATTTATTGTATCAAGCACACCTTCAACGACTTGTTCCCTTTCTCCTTTTGTTTTGCCGTAAGTTAAGGTCAGAAGGTTGGGGTTATTCTTGTAGAAATCCTGTTTTTCTTCTATGTACGCATTTATTTGTTCTTTGTTGATGTCGCCGACCAAAAGTTTTGGTTTGTCCTCCCCCCCGGCTCCAATCTCCCACCGTGACGGCATATGCGCGCGTGTGTTGTATTCTTTTGGTGGCTTGTAAAGTTAGGCGTGCCGTCTAATATAGTTTTATTAGCCGGAACAAACTTTATAGAACCGGTCGATCTATTTTATTGATATTGTAATTAAGACGGAATACCGGAAATCGCAGCTCTTATGTTTTTTGTGATCCCACTACTGAGGACGTACTGTATAATGCTAGTACGGAAAAAATTGTGGAGATCCTCGTCCGCCGCCTTGGATCTTTTGAAATGTAGTCTTACTTCGCCTTTCTCTTCTAGAGCTCCAGCGTAGTAACCGGTGGCACTTTTAGCAAGGGCTGCACAATTTTTTTTCATTTCATCTCGATTTTGCGTTTTACTATGCGCTTTACTAGGTGGGGTTGACAGGGTCGCGTCTCTGAGACCAAGGCTCCCGTTCGCCACAAGTTTAAAGGCAGGGTAGAATAAGCTCTGCAATATTCCGTATCTGATAAGCTCCATAAGCTTGTATTTTTTTCCGCCTTCCTCTTTCAGTGTGTGGTTTACATCTCGACCGTTAAATACAGTGCCTTTTGGCCAAAGCTTGTCAAATTTATCTACCATGAATGCGTCATAGGTCTGACCCTGACTCCCTCCCACGAGGGAATCATGACTCGGAACAGCCCAAAGATCCCTATTATCGTCCATTGCAATCATAGCTTGGATGGCTTTCTTAATGCTCCCCTTGCTATTGAATTTTGCCCACGCGATTACAGCGTCAACCCCCTTTTTGTCATTGTCGAGGCCCCTTTTTATAAGTTCAAATCTCGAGTCTATTTCTCCTAGCGCCTCTCGCTGCTGCTCATAGAACATTCTCGGATTATAACGCCGATCTGATCCCTCGGTTGAATCGGATTTGTGGTAAATAGGCAGCATCATTTGGGTTGGAACAACCTCAATGTACGGAGAAACCAAAGATTGATCACTGTTAAAATTCTTCAGGAGGTCTTTAAACTTTTTTCCGACGGGCGACTCGCTGTTGAAGTAACTGTAAACTTTTTGACAGAGGTTTGTTTGGGCTTCCCGTCTTTGGTCTGTACTATACAGCTCTGCGAGGAAAAGGGGGACCTTTGCTTTGTATGCGTCGGTTTTTTCGTACTCGTCGTGGCTTGTTAGCTGCTGCCTCTTCACTTTCGTAGTACTGGCGTAGCTGAGCTCCACGTACTTCTTCCACAAAACCTCGTAAGTTTCGTCGCCGTCGGTGTCCATCCCCCCTGCTCCTTCAAGGAGGGTTTTCAAAGGGTAGGTCCCATTTTCCTGTTGTTTCATTTTTTCCTCGGGGTATTCTAGTTTCAGATTTTTTTCAAACGCTTCTTCGTAATTTTTATCTTCAGTGCAGGTTGTTAGAAGGTATGCTAGCTCAAAATCTCGCGCCCCTCTGATCATTAACATGTAATTTTTGAAAATTTGAATCCCAGAAGCCAGAATGGAGAATTTTTTGAAAATTTTGATGTTTTGCACAAAGAACTGCGCGTCGGCTTGTTCCGGCGTTCTAACGTTGGGTGGCACATTTTTCGCATCGGGAACCCATGCAAGTTCAGAGGTTAGGGGCTCAAGAAACCCTTTTAGGTTTTTCTGGTTTCGTAGACATTCCAACTCGTCGTCAAACTTTCTGTATTCATCTTGATTCCATCGCGTAGAATCATCTTCCAGCAGATTTTTTTGGTTTAGTTTATAAGACTCTGTCTTAAATGCGTCAGACTGTCTGTACAGAAGGAATCGAATAAAGAGGAAGGGAGGCCAGTTTTCCTTTGTCATTCTGTTCCACCTCTGCATCTGTCTGTTTTTTACAAACCCCTTTGCATTCCAGAATTCATCGCATTCTGCAAGAATTATCTTGGAAGCGAGGTATTCGCAACACAGGCTGAAATCGAAATCGTTGTCTGAAGTGTCCGTATTAAACAGCTTTTGGAAGTAGCGACGAGTAGGCTTGTGTTTTGTTCCGTAAAATTCCATTGTTTCAAATAGAGACCGCGACGGCACGCTGTAAGCGTAAGCAAAGAGCCTTGGAATGAATTGGTTAACGTTGACATCGTTGTGGAGGGCCTTTTTGTTTATTAATTTTGGAGCCCTTCCACCTGTGGTCGTCTGATTGCCGTCATCATTGGGAAAATTTGGCATTGCCCACTCAAACTCAGAAAATTGGCTAGCCTGATTGTCGCTGTCGCTGTCGCTATCACTGTCGCTACCACTGTCGCTGTCGCTGTCGCCGTCACTGCTTTTACCCCTGGCCCTTTTTTCAATTCGATATTTTAGGATGTTGTCCCAGTTTGGGACAACTGGATTTTCTTCTCCGATCGTTCCAATGCTTGCAAAATACTCAATACCATCCTCGGATTCGTTTGTGATCACCGCAGAAAATTTCTGGTTACCCAATGTGATACTAAAATTCTTTCTACGATGTTGTGTCAAGTAATTGACAAATTTTACACACGCAGCTTCTAATTTTTCATAGCTTGAATCTGATACCCCCAACACACCGGTAAAAAAGTCACCCTTCACCTCTATGATTTTCTCTTTGTCCAATGTTAGACGCGTTTCTTTTTCGCCGTCTAAAAATTTGAAGGAGAGATCTTTTTGATCGACATTGTAACCCGCAAAAAGCGAAAGATTTAAAAACATACAAACATAGTTTGAGATGTGAAAAAATGCGTCATGTTCGTTGGTATTATTGTCGGTCCCCTTCAACATCAACAACCCTGACCCTGACAACCCTGTAAACTTCACTTCAGTTTGATTGGTAACATTTTGAAGGTAATTAACAAGTATCGAATAAACGGTGCACTCAAATATTTTTTTTTTGGTTAGGTTCAGGTTCTCAGGAATTTTGCCGCAAATAAAATTGGCCCATTTCTCCACTTTCGGCCACGAGTTGTCGACTTCGGCGTTGGACAGGAGAGAACCTGCCAAATTTAGGCTTTTCAGGTACTCCGGCATTGTACTCTTTTTTTCGAAAAAGGGCTTTCCATTTTTTATGTTTTTTAAAACTTGCTCTTCGAGAGTAGTACTCATTGCAACGGATAAAGTAAAAAATATATAGATGTATACGCAGGATCAGCTGCTGGCGGATATAGTTAAAGTAGCTTATATCCGTTTGCGGTCCTTACGTTGTAGAGACAACCGGGTGGCGTGCCCTTTTTAAAGCAGGGTTTAAAGGCGTATATACAACAGGGACGGCAAGCGAATATAGTTGAAGTATCTTATATCCATCGCGCCCCCCTGAGTGTAAATAGAGCAGGGAACTATGGCGGAGCTTGAAATGGCAGGGGGCGAAATGGCGGAGGGCGAAGCGGCGGAGGGCGAAGCGGCAGAGGGCGAAACGGCGGGGACAACCAAGAAATCCGAGTCCAAAATAGGAAAAACCAGAAAAAAGCTAAACTCGGCCATGTCAGACTTGACACAGTCCATCAAGGACACCCAGGCCGAGCCCCTGGAGCTGGTGCCCGGAATTACAATCCCCGCGGGAATCATGGAATTCTTTGAAAAGAACAGCAAGAGGTTTGAAATTATAGGGATCGCCCTCTTTGATTTTCCCTTTGAGCTGGTATTCCATTTCTTTAAAGAGATTGGACACATCATCCATATCGCAGCCATTGGATTTCTGTGGATTGCACTCTGGATGGCCACCGAGGCTCTGGCAACCTACGGCAGCGAGGGGGTCCTCAAAACCATCTTTGTCGTCTTCAACGCCGTTTCAATGGTGCTTAACATTGTCATGGAGGCGCTGGTGTTTTTTCTTTTCGGAGTCATCGTTGAAATCCTCCAGATTGCCTTTTGCCGTTTTGCACCCCTGAAGAATATGCTGAGCCACAAGATGAGCCAGATCATATGTCACGATATCCCGGGCTTTGGAAGCAAACCCATCCCCCAAATAGACATTGACAAGTTTGCCCCCGAGGCGTGGGACGAGCTCCAAAAAATGCGGACGACCTGTGCCGAGTTTAGCAACGGCCCCGAGGTCCTTCAAGCTCTGATCAAGCTCATTTTCAGCCCGAGCTTGTGTCCCGTTGTGAAGCACGCGAGACCGGTTCCGTGGCTGCACGATGGTTTCAAATACACCCTTGGGGAGCTGACGTGGGAACAGGGCATACGTGGGACGTACGAGGCTCCATGGGCGCAGGCGATAACAAAACAGACAGAAACAAGCGGGGTAAGAGGAACGGAAACGTGCGATCCGCCGCCCGCCGCGCTGCAATGCACTCTCTTTGGCCTGGGCTTTGTCATTGTGGAAATTTTAGTGCCGCTCATTGTCGTGATGATGATCATGACCCCTCTGAAAAAAATAATCAAGAACAGCATAGCGATTGCGTTCAGCTGCTTGGCACAGCTTATGACCTTCCTGGTGGATTTCACCGAAAAGCTTCTCTCAACAGCAGAGTGGGCCGGCGAGGGCAGTGCTTGGATGGTAATTATGGCCGTCCCTCTTGCGGTTGGGGCACCAGTGGGATACGCATCGTCGGGATATCTCGGACTCTGCGTCGGGGCCACTGCCGGTGCAGCCCTGGGGGGGTACGTTGCGTTTGAGCGCTCCGGAAACTTCTTCAGCGGACCCGGGCCCAAGCGAATATTGATATTTTGGGTCACAAGCACCCTCCTTTTTGGAGCGTTTTCAATCCTATTGTACATTTTTGTGGAAAAGCGAAAACCCCTCACGGCATAGCAGTTTGCTGGCGTTTTTACTAGTCTTAATAATTTCTCTAATAGCTTTTAGTATACTCCTTTTGAAGGTATCTAATCATGTTCGTTCTTCTTTTTAGAGTTGCAATGTCGAGTGGGGTCTCTTTTCGGTTGTTGCACACCCCTATCCTTGACCCGTTTTCTATGAGCCATCGAGCCACCTCCACAAGATCAAACTGCGCAACGTAGTGCAACGGCGTGTTTCCATCCCTGTCTCGCGCAAACGGATTGAGCATTACTGTTGTTTTTTATTATTTTTCGTTTATATGGCTATAACCTAACAGACATTAAAAAACTTCAATGTGCGAACACAGAAGTTCGACTTCTATGTTGTGGAACTCCTTGGACTTATTGTACACCAAGTTCCCAACGTTCTGGTTGGGCATGATCCAGTCCGAGTCAAGGCTCGCCTCAGTGTCGGACCTGCCGGCGTCGTAGCCTACCATGTTGAAATCCTGCTTGTAAACCGGGGGCATTCCTCGTTTGTGCATAAAAGGCTGATGGAGAGGAGAAACCCAAAGACGGGCAATGGGAAGTCTCACAAAGGAATGGGGGAAATCGTCCGAGGGGCGGGGAAAGACGTGGCGAAGAAAGCTCTCGCTGTACGAAATACTCATATTTCCTCCGGAAATGTCAACGTCTGCCGCGGGCAGGGCGGGGGCTTTGGCAGGAGCCTCGGAGAGGTACAGATTGCCGTTGTAGTTACTTTTGTTATCTTTGTAGTCGGTTATGAGCTTCGCATCCCTGTTTTTTGAGGTGTAAAGCCCAGAGGTGTATCTTGGATTGGATGTCACCGGCGCGTCGTTCAGATACGCATCTTCAATTTGGCAGTACTGCAAACCGCACATTGGCTGGAACTGGACGTAGGTGACCTTTTCCATATTTCCAGCAGGATCACCTGTGTGGTACTCGATTTTCATTTCATCGTGGCCGTCCGAGCGCTGCGGTGCAGTTGGATGAGGAGAGCTGTATGCCACAAGTTCAAGAAGATCTCCAGGTCGCATGGAAACCCCCCAGCTGAGAAACGAGCAAGGTTTAGTTTGTGGCGGGAAAGGGAGCGGGGGGGGGGGACTTACATGTCTCGCATAAAGCTGTAGTTTGAAATGTTGACGCCAAGCATGTGGTTGACGTTGTTGTGGGGGATGGCTCCCGAAAAGGACTCCATGGCATTGTGTGTTCCACGGGAGTTGTAGACGCCAAGCGGGTGGAATACATCGCACACTATTTCAGGGATTGAAGCCGCCCTCACGGGGCTTTTCCCGGCGTCGGGGTACCTCAAGCCGTCGGGTCTAAAAACCATGTGGCCAAATCCGCTTCCGGGCCCTGAAATATCTGCGTCTGTGAATACATTTTCTTTGGCCTCTGCCCGTTCCCTGAAACGTTTGTACATGTACATTTCAAGTTCAGAGAATCCCAGGCTCTTCTCCGGAACCAGCTCTCCACCGTTATCAACACCGAGCCGAGCAATTTTTTCGAGGAAGACGTTTGCCTGCTGAATGGTGCACACAACTTGGCCCTGGAACCTGTACTTGTTGAGATCGACAGCTGTGGAGTCGTACGGGTTGGTGGATGAGAGCGAATTCACGGTCATGAGGAAGTCCTTCCTTCTTGCACCGTTGGAGTCGGTGTCGGCTTCTGGAAGAGGGAAGACGGGCTTCACGACAATGGTGCATTGTGGCTGGACCTGGAACCGAACTTGGTCGCGGGGGTTGTTAACAGCCTGGAACGTTGATCCGGGGTGGGTACCGGCAACACCGCCGAAGCCGCCCGCGGCGGGGCCAATTGAGACCGCACTCGGCTGTCCGAAGCCATTCCCTGTGCCCGGAACCGGCGGGGTAGATTGGGCAGTTACAGGGAGCGAAAAGTTTGCTGCCATGGTTGACGGAGGAAGGTAGTTTCTCTTTTGTGTGCCCTTACGGTTATAATTAAGAACTTACAACAGACATTAACATGGTCCCGGACCCAATGCCGACCAAGCCCGAGACCTCAATGCAGTTTTTGCACGTGGTGACGCTCGTTGCTCTCGGGGTGACTATTTCCGCGGGGGCCGTATGTACCAATCCCGTTTGGACCATCGTTTCTGGATCCGTGTTTTTGGGCATCCAGATGGCCTGGGCGTCAAATGGGGTGGAAGTGACCGAGGCTTTCTTCATGAACATAGAAGAGGACAAGGTCCGGAACGCTGTTATCCTGTCACTGGGGGTATCGGCTGTAAGTTTCTTGGTGTATGTTGTGACGACATTCGAGGCAACATGCTACGAGTCCCAAATACCACTCCACCAGTCGATCCCCCTCAAGATTATATTTTCTTTGCTTCTTCTCTGGAGGCCCATCATTCCCGGCAACACGGTCACACACTCGCGCGCGCTCGCCCTCATGATTTTGTTTGTTTGCATCTCAGCGTGCTGGGTGGTGGCCGCTGCTTCGTTCCAAAACACAAGCCACTGGCTCTGGTGGCCCGCAATCCACGCTATAGTGGTCGACACGGGGATTTATTCCGTGCTGCTCGTCCACTATACCTCTTCCGATACTTTTAACGATCTTAGCTCTTCCGTATAACAATAAACCAAAAACACAGTTAAAGCAGGTCAGATCGGATAGCGCCCGTCGTCCACGATGCCGCCCAGAGAAACGCCGGGTGGGGCCAGGCCTCCCGCGGAAGTAACTCCCAGCATCCAATCCCACATCAGAAATTTGGCTCCTCGGAACTTTTCGCAGCCCACCGAGTACAGACCAGATGTTAATATGGGGCCGTCTTCTCTGGGATTTGATACAAGAAATGCCGTTACTAAACAGATTTTGAACATCCTGAACTCGCAAATGGACCAGCAGCAGAGAAATCTGCAGCTGGACGCTTACATAGACATGATGACTGGATCTTCCGGGGGCTTTGCTGGGACAACGGCCTTTGCTAGAACCATGATGCGGATGACTGGAAAACCCAGCCAAGAACTTGCCAAAACAAATCTCATGGCAGTGAGAGCTCTGATCAACGGCTCCAACCTGTTCCAGAGCATACTCGTAGCGGAGCTGTGCCCAACAGAGTACATGGGCCATCCCCTCGCGACGCTTGCCATACAGGCAAAAATCGGGCCCGAGTTTGAACGGCGCTACGCCATGCTGGCGACGCACATAAGCCTGGATCTCTTTCTGTCGGACTACAGCATGCTCCAGGAAGACCTAGCAGAGCTGGAGTATAAAATTCTCTTAGAGGAGTACACCAGCTCCTCGAGCCCGGCTGCGGCCCCCATTGGACCCAGCGTTGAAGCCGCACCCGAGGAGTGGTCTCTTGAGGATTCCATTGGCTTTTTAAGCAATATAGCCTTGCAAAACGCAAACGCTATGGGCACAACCGCGGAAATTCTGGCGAGAGATCCAAAACCCGAAAGTACCGACGGGGACGCACAGGCGGGGTTTTTTACCGAGATTGTAACTTCGGCCAAAAACACATTCGAAGATTTCTGGGAAGCGTGGACGACTAACTCCAATGGTGAACGGTCTAATAGCTCATTCAATATCAAAAGTAGCATCGGCGGGTTTTTAGAAAAATCCAATAATATATAATATTATTATAGGAAAGTACAGTACGGTACAGTACTCTACTTTATGTGAAAATAAAAATATCGATATATTTTATTGTGTGGTTCCGGGTACATACAAGTGCACACGCCGCTCTCACATTTAATTTGGGTTAATCGCATTCATCATCATGGACATTGATAAAAACAGTGCTTCGGAGTACGTGCGCAGCCTTTACCGTGCGCAAAACAAATGCCTTGCTGCCATGGACGCGACCGTTTGCAACATTGAAGCCACGAAGCAGATGGAGACTATGTGCTCCGAGAAGAATTTCGACGCGCTCAATGTTATCAAAGGTCTTCTTCTTGAGATCCAAGAGCTCAAAAATTCGGACAATTGCGATTACATGACCCGCCTCAAGGAAGAAAATTCCATGCTCCGCAGCATGAATAACCTATCGCCGCTTTCCGCCCAAGCCCCGCCTCTCCCAAAGCCCACGCAGGTGTTTTTCATGTCGGTGGACTCTGACATTGTAAGGCTTGAGACGTCGAAAAAAAGCAAGGGGAAAACGCTAGAGGCCATAGGGGCGCTTATGGAAGACGCCGTTCTTAGTACATCGGCTATGCGGGCTTTGGCAAAGGCCAAGAAGATCATGGAAGCGTCCCGCATGGAGGACCAGCGCCTCATCGAGAATTTTTGGTCCTACAGCCAGAGGCGCTTCAGGGAAAGTGAGCTGCTTGAAGATGAGAAGCAGGGCAAACGGAAGAGGGTAGAGGAAGCCTGGGACATGAACGTTCCAGAGTTCAAGCGCCAAAACGCCTCAGATACGGACGAGGACGAGGACGAGGACGAGGAAGAGACCGAGGAAGAGGAAGAGGAAGAGTAGCGGGGTTTGGTTTTATTTCAAGTAAAGGTTATAAACACCCTACCCGGCTAATAATATGACAGCGCCATGCTCTACATTGTCGACACGGAAACAAACGGACTGCCCAGCAAGTTTGGTGCTGCGTATCAAGACGTAGAGGCGTGGCCCCGCATGCAGAGCATAGCATTCAAGTTGGAGAACCACGACGCGCCCGGGGAAACAGAGGAAATCATTGTGCGCGCGGACTTTAAAATATGTGAGAAGGCGTCCAGCATTCACGGGATCACGGCAGAAATAAGCAGGGAGAGAGGAGTTCCAATACAAGATGTGCTCGCGAGGTTTGCAAGTGTCGTTGGAAGCGACCCCTCACCTACCATTTGCGCTTACAACGCGGATTTTGACAAGGGGGTCATGTAAGTCCCACGTGCTGTCTGCCTTCTCGCGCACCCGCTGACAGACACAGCCTCTCGGAGTGCTACCGCATCGACCGTCCGGATCTTGCCGACCTTTTGCAGGGGAAAAACGTCAAGTGGGTATGTTTGATGAAGAGGGCGCACAGGGCTCTCAAGCGGCGGCCGCATCACCCCTTTCTCAAACTGCGAGAGTGTGTTTCCAAGATCCTCGACATGACGGCTGAGTCCGGACAGGAGTATGCCTACCACTCCGCCAAGGGCGACGTGGACGCAGCAGGGGTTGTTCTCCGGTATCTTGTGGTTCTGGAACAGGATTCGATTACGTCTGTTTAGGTCTCACATTATATAACTAGAAACTTTTTATACATTACGCAGACAAACAAATGGCCGAAAACCAGGCATATTCGAGCCGCTTTCTATCGACGGGGCAGAACCCCGATGGGTCGAGCCTCGAGTCTTTCTTTCTCGGCGATAAGACTTCCGCCAGAATGCTCGTTGCTTCGTGTTCGGTGGAGACGGCGCTGCTTCTCGACGAGTTTGTGGTGGACCTCGACACCCCTATGCGGGAGGCCAAGAACTTCCACGACGCCGTCATGTCTGTGCTTTTTTATTACACCTACGGTTACCTCCCGCAGCCTCTCAAGCAGGGGGCCTACTTGAACCCCACCGTGGTGGAAAAAGAGCGCGAAGAGCTCAGGGCCTACAAGACTGCCCTCGACCACTTCTGTAACTGCGTCAACGGGCACGTCTTCAAAACCCTCACAGAGAGTTCCCAGTTGCGGAAGCGCGCCTCCGACATTCGCCCTGCGCTCACCGTGTCGTTTATCAACCCCAACATATCCGGGCCGTCCATATTCTCGCGTATGGGCCGTGCCAACTATCCGGTGGCCATGCCCGAAATCCTGGACTTTGTAGCGGCCACGATGTCGTATCGCAGCGGGTGGAGGCGCGCCGAGATCCCCGGGGGCGGAGGCGCAGACGCAATGTACAATACCGACATGAGCAGCAGTCTTCGCGACCCCGGCCTCATTGTCCCCCTTCTGAGAACCGAGGCGGGAACATTTTCGCCCAATGTAACTTCGTTTGCGCCGTGGATAAACAGCCCCCTGCTTCCGTCTAAGCCAAAAACCGTTATTGGAACAGTCCAGAGGCAGATGCGGAGGGGTATGAACACCTGGTCCCCTGTTGTTTATAATGTTCAGGACAGGCATTCCCCGGACACCGTATATGAGGGTTCATTTGTGAGTGTGTACATGTCGGACGAGGAGATTTCCAGTATCAAAGAGTGGCCCGAACTGCGGGGCATGATGTCGTATTCCCGCTATGATAAATGGAAAGACTTTTTAAAGGACTACGAGATATCCAGAGACCCGGTTCTTGGTGCCTTAAGAACTTTCACCGCTGGGTTTCCTGGGCTCAAGGTCGAAACAATCACCTTTAAAGATCTCCAGCGTGCATACCACGTGGCACTGCTACCCATAAAAAATGGCTGCGTGAGCTCTACCTCTCCGCCTCTTTCTTTCGAACTTGTTGACAGCTACCTGCTTCCTTTTGATACGGAAAACTGCAAGAAGGGGCTGATATCGCCCCGCAACACCCCCGATTCCTGCATTTGGATGCTGCTAGACGCCGAGACAGCGCAGATAAAAAATCCCGATCTATTCAAAACAGGAAGGGCAATAATACAAAAATTCGAAATTTTGGGCGA
>MDTB01114910.1_pt1 | contig 21298 bp, 27 predicted proteins | sample 811161 | NCBI WGS metagenome assembly MDTB01 (sample SAMN05326650, study PRJNA326480) | marine metagenome | isolation source: seawater | place: Mediterranean Sea | collected 2009
CTTTGAGGAAGTAAAAGACGAAAATAAAGAAAAAAGTGCCTAAGAGCTAACAACTGTTTGTCTAACTAGTTATGGCAAAAAGAGATTTTTACGAAGTCTTAGGTGTAAATAAATCAGCATCAGCAGACCAAATTAAGGCAGCTTACAGAAAGCTCGCTGTAAAATATCATCCAGACAAAAATAAGGGAGATAAGACTTCCGAAGAAAAATTTAAAGAAGCATCAGAAGCATATCACGTCTTATCAAATACAGAGAGAAAACAGAATTACGATAATTTTGGGCATGCCGCATTTGAAAATGGGGGTGGTGGAAAAGGAGGTTTTAGTAACTTTGATTTTTCTGGTCAATTCTCAGATATATTTGAGGATTTTTTTGGTGATTTTGGTGGAAGTGGAAGGAGAAGTAAAAAAGCAAATTTTAGAGGGTCAGACTTAAGATATGATTTAGCTATTTCACTAGAAGAAGCTTATACTGGGAAAAAACAAGATATAAAATTTTCAACTTCTGAAAAATGTCAAGTTTGTAATGGTAGCGGTTCTAAGCCAGGTACAGATGTTGGTTCGTGTTCAATGTGCGGGGGTCACGGCCAAGTAAGATCAAGTCAGGGTTTTTTTACTGTACAACAAACATGCCCTCAGTGTTCAGGTACGGGGGAACAAATTACTAATCCTTGTAATGCTTGTGGTGGACAAGGAAAGAAACAAGCTTCAAAAAGATTATCGGTAACCATACCTAAAGGTGTAGATGATGGCACAAGAATCAGATTAGCTGGAAAAGGTGAAGCTGGTTCAAGAGGTGCCTCAAACGGGGACTTATATCTTTTTATTAATGTTAGTTCACACGATTTATTTAAGAGGAGTGAAGAAAATTTATTCTTTGAATGTCCAATATCTATCGCAGATGCAGCACTTGGAGCGTCAATTGATATACCAACTATTGATGGTGGAAAAGCAAAAATTAAAATTCCCTCTGGAACTCAAAGTGGTAAACAATTTCGATTAAGAGGTAAGGGTATGCCTTTAATGAGGAGTGGTGGAATTGGAGATTTATATGTTCAAGTGAATACTGAAGTTCCTATTAATCTTAATAAAGAACAAAAAGAACTTCTTGAAAAGTTTAGAGAAATAGAAAATGAAAAATCTAACCCAAGTATTAAAAAATTTTTTCAAAAGGCAAAGAATTTTTGGAAGAATTAAATATATAATTCTATGGATCTTGAAATAATAGTACCAATAATAGCATTAGTAGGGGTGCTTATCCTAGTTTTGCCTGGTTTTATCCAGACAAATTACAATCTAAGGATATTATTCAAAAATCTCTCAATATGGATTATTGTGATATTAATATTAATAATATTTATATATTTTATATTATAAATATTTATTAAATATTTTCAGCGCAGATGTCTTTGATAACTGGAACACTTGAACAATCATCACATTTAGTCACTTGAACTAAACAACCACTATCAAGTAATTTAACATCAACAACTCTATCACATTTAGAACATACAGATGAGATTGTTAATCCGCACTTTTTACAATTAAATTTTTGTGTTTGCATAATATTAAAATAAGAAAATAAAAAATATTAATCAACAAATAACGTATAATATTGATTATCATTAGCACAAGAAAACCTCTTAAAAACATCTCTTTAAAAAAAACTTTATGAATGATAATCATTATCAATAAATTAAAGTTTAAATAATCAATTTAATTTCAAAAATTTAAATTTATGGAAACATTAAGACTTATACACAACATGCCTAAAACTGGGGGAACTATTATATCAAAGTGTTTAGGGGCCCAGACAAATGTTGCATTGTTGAGTGAAATACATCCTAAAGGTCAAGAAATTAGGGATAAAATGAGTAAAACCTCATTGATAGGAGATCCAATTTATCAAGCTTACAAATGGAATAATCTTATAACATATGATGAATATGAAATTTATAAAGATCGTAATAAAACATTTGAAACTAAAATTGATTTTATAATTAAAAAAACTTTATTCACTAAAAAATTTTTAATTATAAGAGATTGGAGTTTTATTGATTTTTTTGGAAAACCTTTCATTGAACCAACCTATGACAATATGCTGCTTAAAACTTTAGAGAAAAAATTTAAGATACTAAATATATTCATCTTAAGAAATCCAATAGAGACTTTGATAAGTTGTTATAAAAATTTACCATTTTTTAAAGATAACTATAACTTAGATTTTTTTTTAAATTCTTATAGAAATTTTTTTTTAACAGCATCTAAAAATAGAATTTTTAAGTATGAAGACTTTTTCAATAAACCTAATGATGTTTTAAAGCAGATGTGTGAAGTGCTAAGAGTTGAATACACTAATGAATACACAAAAAATATGAAAAATATTATGCTTACAGGTAATAAGGAAGGAATTGAGTCTAATGAAATATTTAAAAAGGATACTGAAGCAGACATAATTATGGATAAACAACAAAAAGATAATTTAAAAAATAATAAATTATATACTAAACTAATGAAGGAATTGAGTAATTATTATTAAATTCTATAAAGACTAGATCCAAAAAAAGATATACTATTTAGAATGAGCAAAATTAAATTAACTATTACTGGGTGTATGGGAAGGATGGGCGAGCAGCTAATAAATTCAACTATTAGACATAAAGATTTTAAATTAGTCTCCCTGACTGAAAATTTTGTAGTTAATAAAAAGATAAAAAAGATAATTCCTGAATTCAATAGTATACAATCATTTAAAAATAGTAATGTTATAATCGATTTTACAGTGCCTAAATGCACTCTTGAGGTGCTTAACATTGCTTCAAAACTCAAGAAAAAAGTTGTTATTGGAACTACTGGCTTCGATAGTAAGCAAGAAAGATTAATTGAAAAGTTTTCTAAAAAAATCCCAATACTTAAAGCAGGAAATATGAGTTTAGGTATTAATTTGTTAATGTATTTAACAGAAATTACATCTAAATCTCTTGGAAACAAATTTCTAAGTAAAGTTTTTGAGATCCATCACAAACATAAAAAAGACCACCCATCTGGTACAGCTTTAATGCTAGGCAAAGGGATTGCTATTGGAAAAAATAAAAAGCTAAATAGATTAATTGGGAAAAAATATTTTAATAAGAAATCTTTTCCTTATGGAAAAAAAATAAATTTTAATTCGATGAGAAAAGGTGAAGTAATTGGTGAACATGAAGTCAAATTTTCAAGCGGTAAGGAAATTATTACATTAAACCATGAGGCATTTGATAGAGCTTTATACTCGGAGGGAGCTCTTACAGCTGCTAGATGGTTAATGAGGCAAAAACCAGGTCTTTATTCAATGAGAGATGTATTGAACTTTAAATGAGTTCAAAAAATGCTGATAAAATCAAAAGAGCTAAAATAGTATTAAACATACTGAATAAAACTTATCCACGTATTAATGTCCCGCTTGAAAGCAGGAATTTATTTACGCTATTAATTTCGGTGCTATTATCCGCGCAGTGTACAGACGTAAATGTTAATAACGTAACAAAAGATATTTATCCAAAATATTATAAACCTATTCATTTTGTAAGGCTTGGGAGAAAAAAAATTGAGAGACTAATTAGAAGAATTGGAATATTTAGAATTAAAGCCAAAAGTATTTTTTACTTATCTAAAACTTTAGTAGAAAAATATAACAGCAAAGTGCCAAGTACATTCGAACAATTAGAGGAACTTCCTGGAGTAGGTCATAAAACTGCAAGTGTAGTCATGTCTCAAGGTTTTGGTTACCCTGCTTTCCCAGTGGATACCCATATTCATCGACTTGCACAAAGGTGGGGTTTGACCAATGGTAAAAATGTTGTTCAAACTGAAAAAGATTTAAAGGTTTTGTTTCCAAAAAAGTATTGGAACAAACTTCATTTGCAGATTATTTTTTATGGTCGAGAGTATTGCAAGGCTCGTGATTGTTACGGTATTACTTGTAAAATTTGTACGAGTTGTTATCCTAACAGAAAAAAACCAATTAAAACTAAAAAGGCTTAGCATGAAAATATTAGGAATAGGGAATGCAATTGTTGACGTAATTTGCAAAGTTGAAGATGATTTTATTAGGAAAAATAATCTTACTAAAAGTACGATGAAACTTATCTTTGATGAGAAGGAGTTTAAGCAACTACTACACAATTTAAAAATTGAAAAAACTGTTTCAGGTGGATCAGTAGCTAATTCTATAGTTGGACTTTCTCAACTCAATAACAAAGTTGGTTTTATTGGTAAAGTGAGTGATGACGAGTTAGGTGGAAAATACGAACAAGGACTTAAACAAGAAAATGTTCAATACTTTTACTCAAAAAAAAAGGAGGACTTGCCAACTGGTACTTGCCTAATTTTAGTAACACCAGACTCAGAGAGAACAATGTGTACTTTCCTTGGAACAGCTGGAAAAATTAATGAAAGTGACGTTGATACAAATGCAATAAAGTTAAGTGAGATCATACTGTTAGAGGGATATTTATGGGACGAGGGAGATCCTAAAAAAGCTTTTGATAAAGCAATAACTAATGCAAATAAAGTTGCAATGTCATTATCAGATCAATTTTGTGTTGATAGGCACAAGCCACATTTTTTAAACTTAGTGAAAAATAAATTAGATATTACATTTGCGAACGAACAAGAAATTATGTCTTTAATTGATGCTAAAAGTTTTGATGATGTTATTAATTTTGGAAAAAGTTTAAAAAAATTATTAGTGATCACTAGGGGAGAAAAAGGTGCAATTTCAATTTATGGCGATGAAGTTACTGAGTGTGATGTTCAAAAAAACCTCAAAATAATTGATCTTACTGGTGCTGGAGACTTGTTTGCTGCGGGATTTTTACATGGTCATGTAAATGGTTTATCTCAAAGAGAATGCTTAGAAAAAGGTACCGACATGTCCTCAAAAGTTATTCAACAAATTGGGGCAAGAATATAATAATTAATCTAAATGATTGATTTTGCTGTTATAGGATCAGGAATATCAGGGGCTTCAATATCTTATAAACTAAGTAAAAAATTCTCTATTAAGGTTTTTGAAAAGGCAAAAGGAGTTGGTGGCCGAAGCTCTTTTAAAAGATATAAAGGTAAAGTAGGTTTTGATCACGGACTTCAATATTTATCTCCAAGATCAAAAGAATTTAAATCTTTTACTAATAAACTTATCAAGAAAAAGGTTATTAAGCTTTGGAAAGGCAACCACGAATTTTTAAATGAAAGGGTAAAAAGAGACATAAAACACGTCAAATTAATAGGAGTAAATGGAAATAACGATATTAGTAAACATTTATTAAAAAGTATTGATTGCAATTTCCAATCAGAATTAACTGAGATTAAAAGAAAAAAAAATTTTTGGTTTCTTAAATTTAAAAATAGAAGCAGCACTTATGCAAAAAACTTAATTATCACCGCTCCATTTCCACAAGTAAAAAGATTAGCATCAAATTTCGTAAAAACAAAACTTTTTAAAAATAATGTTAAAATGAATTCAAGCCTTACAGTTTTGTTAATGACAAATAAAACAGGAAGTAATGTGAGCAGTTTTTTTACTAATGATAATATTTTGGGTTGGGTTTCAAATGAAAATTCCAAAAAAAGATTTAAATTTAATAAAGATTTATGGGTTCTTCAAAGCACTTATGAGTATGGTAGAAAGCATACAGATAATTATAAAAATAAGAAGAAGTTCTACACAAATATTTTAGTAAGAAAGTTCAAAAAATTGACAAAATTAGAAATAAAAAAAATATACTTTTCTCACATTCATGGTTGGAAATATTCATCTAATTCAAAACCTTTAAAAATTTTGAGTTATTGGGACAAAAAAAAGGGTTTAGGAATTTGTGGTGATTGGTTTGGTGGACCAAGATTAGAAAATGGATGGTTGAGTGCAAATAATCTCTATAATAAAATTATGCAATAATGTCTAAAAGATACAGTGGAAAATCATTTAAAGATTCTAGTGTTATGAAGAGACCCAAGTTATCTTTAAAAGAAAAAAGAAAAATCAAAAGAGAAAAAAAAAAATTAAAATGATTGATCGTAATTTTTACTCATTGCCAAAAAACCTTCCAAATATTTGTTTAAAAGACAATTTAATAAATTCTGAATATTCATTATCAAATTTTCCGATAACCCGTTATTGGCATTACAAGAGAAGACAAAACATTTTAAGGTTTAGTTTTCTTTATACTTTATTTATATCTTCTTTTTAAAAAAGTAAGAATTAAAACATTTATCAACCAAAATAAATTTATTTTTTTTTAATTTAGAAAAAAGAGAATTAACTTGTTTTAAATTGAATAAATTATTATGAAGTTCAAAAATAATGTAGTGTATATGATTAATTTTATTTAGATTGTTTAAAAAATATTCCTCAATCCCCTCACCATCAATAATAAGCGTGTTAAATTCTTTAAAGTTAAAAATTTTCTTAATATTAATATTTTCTACTTTTTCTATTTTTCCCTTTTTATCATATTGAGATGTGTTTAAAAAATCTTCTGAAATAAAATAATTACTTGTTCTAGGTTCATTCTGTAAAACTAAATTATTATTAAAAAGAGTAAACTTGCAATTATTTTGCATTAAATTTTTTCTTAAATTATTGATAATTATTTTATTAATTTCAAATACCAGTATTTTATTTTTTGATTTGTGAAATGCTAATGTGGGTATAAAACCTATTCCTCCTCCAATTATAATACATTTATTTTCATTGTTTATGTGTTTTTCAACCAATTTTTTATCATTGTATTCATAAGTTTTAAAAATAAAAGATGACCGAGAAGCAAGAGGTATATTTTTTAAATTTAAATTAAATACAAAATTTTTGTAATAGAAATTTTTAATAAATTTTTTATGTATTAGTCCAAATAATAAATTTTTATGTATTAAATAATATACAGGAAAAATAATAATTTTTACTGTATTTGTAAATACTTTCATTTTTATCAATGAGTATAATAGTATTTAAACAAATAAATAGATATTCTTAAATAAATATAAACAAATATTTTTTATGCCCTCACAGTATTTTTTAAATAAGTTATTTAAATTAAAGAGATTTATTAAAATTGGTTTTAAAACTTCGTAGTAATCTTCTTAGAGAATTTTAGGTAAGGTTTGTTTATATATAAAGATTATAAGTTGTTAAGGGGCTTTCTGTTGCTAGGTGCCCCGAACCCCTAAAAGTTTATCCTTTAAACATTTCTAATGCTTTATTAAGAAGTTCTACTGATTTTTTATGATCACCACTATCGTGAGCCTTCATTCCAGAATCTCTTAATTCTTGCGCTTCTGCAATTTTTGCATCAAGGTTTTTTGCCATCATCGGGCATGAACCAGCAAACACTGAACTCGAAAACAATACAAAAGATAAAATTAAAGCAAATTTTTTCATAGTTATCCTTTCGTTGAATTAGATATGGTAATTTATTAACAAATTTTAAGCAACAGAGTGTCACACTAATTAAGCTATAAAACTTTAAGTATTAAATATATACAGTCATAATGTTTATAGCGATGAATAGATTTAAGATTGTCCTTGGCAAGGAACAAGACTTTGAGAGTGTTTGGAGAAATAGAGATACTCATTTAAAAGGTGTGCCAGGCTTTAAAGAATTTCATTTAGTTAAAGGAAATACTAACGAAGACTTCACTCTATATGCATCACATAGTATATGGAATTCAAAGGAGGATTTTATTAATTGGACTAAATCAGAAGCCTTTAGATTAGCTCACAAGAGTGCGGGTCAGCATCAAGATCTTTATTTAGGTGCTCCTAACTTTGAGGGATTTGAGGTTGTTTTATAATGATTGAACTAAGCATTACATATTTATCTGCAATACTTTTTGGGGTTATGTTTTTTTTTTCATTTGTTATTGCGCCATCTACATTTAGATTCTTAAATGAAGAATATGCTAGAAAATTTATAAGAGGTATATTCCCTTTATATTACTTGCTTAATCTTGGCATAAGCCTAATTGTAGCTCTAATGATTGCGTACCTAGGTTATTTCACTCTTAAATTTTACTTAATGCTATCAATTTGTATTTTGTTTTTTATTTCTAATTTTTTTTTAATGCCGTTAATTAATAAACTCAAAGATGAGAGAAAAGAAAAAAATTTTAAAATTGCTCATTTTGTATCTGTGGCTATAAACTTTATACAAATGATATTTCTTGTAATAGTATTAATTAAATAATGAAACTTAGTTTAAACAAAAGAACTTTTATAAAATTTTTTGGTATAACATTTTTCTCATTTTACTTAATACCATTCAAGTTTGCAAAAGCTGTTACAAAAAAGGTTTTAAACGAAAGTCTCACTAAAAAACAAAAAGAAATAATGTTTAATGAAGGAACAGAAAGACCATTTACAAGTGAACTCTTGAATGAAAAGAGAGAGGGTTTTTACCATTGTGCAAACTGTGGTGCAAAATTATTCGCGTCAACTGCTAAGTTTGATAGTGGAACTGGTTGGCCGTCTTTTACAGAGGCTTTACCAGGTGCATTCAAAACTAAAATCGATTACTCATTTGGAATGAAAAGAATTGAATATCATTGTGCAAATTGTGGAGTTCATCATGGACATGTGTTCGCTGATGGTCCAAGTGAAACTGGAAAAAGATTTTGCAATAATGGTCTTTGCTTAATTTTTAAACCAACTAGTACTAATTAATCTATCTTTTTTTTTCTTTTAAAACTTCCCTTACCCTTTTTAGATTTGATTACCCTAGGTTTATATTTTTTTGTAAACAAGTCTCTTTTGAGTGGATTTTTTCTACTCATTTATTATGTATCCATCTTTTTTACTCTGAATAAACGTATCATCATTAAATGTGTCTTTTATTTTTTTTCTTAGTCTATAAATATGGGTCTCAACTGTATGAGTTTCTAAATCATCACCGTATTTCCAAACCTCTTTTTGAAGAATATCTACTTTAACAGGCTTATTTTTATTTTTTAGAAATATAATAGTATCAATTTCTCTTTCAGTTAGTTTTAATTCATTATCAGTTTTTTTTAGTTTTCTGGAATTAATATCTAAAATATATTTATTAATATTAACATTTGACTGCATTGAGTAATTTTGTTGTATTAGTTTTACATTTAATTGATCAGATAAATTTGATATTTTTATTGGAAATTTTTCAATACAAAAAATTCGTTTTTCATCGGTTTTACTTTTTATTGAATAGAAATCTTTTTGATTTATGATTATTACAGAGTTCTCTAGAAATTCTTTATCCTCTTCAATTTTTTTTATCAAATCTTTTTTTTCATTAAAGTAATTGACCTTGTAATTAAAATATTCTTTAATTTCTTTAATAATCTTTTCTAATTCTGGTATATTTAGAATATGCAATTTTTGGGTAAGCATTAAGTTATATTATGCTAATAAAATTAAAAAATAAAGAATACTTAATCGTTGATGAATTTAAATTCAAATGCTCTATTGGCAAAAATGGTTTAAAATTTAAAAAAAAAGAAGGAGACAAATGTACTCCAAAAGGTATCTTTAAAATTGGTAAAGTTTATTATAGACCTGATAGGGTTGTAAAACCAGAAACTAGATTGTCATTAAAAAAAATCACCAAAAGAATGGGTTGGTGTGATGATCCTAATAATATAAATTACAACAAAGAGGTTTTATTAAGCAAAAATATTAAAAGTGAGAAGCTATATAGAAAAAGTAATTCTTATGATATTTTAATTGTTATAGAATATAACACTAAAAAAACTGTTTCATTTAAAGGTAGTGCGATTTTTATTCATGTAACAAAAAATTATAAACCTACTTTAGGATGCATTTCTTTAAAAAAAAACGACTTATTGGTATTATTAAAAATAATTAAACCGGATGCAAAAATTAAAATTAATTAATCTCTAGCACCAAAAATTTTTGAACCGACTCTTATAAATGTAGATCCTTGATTGATAGCTTCTATATAATCGTTAGACATACCCATGCTAATATCTTTTAAATTTAAACTATTAGACAGTTCTCTCATTTTCATAAAGTATGGTTTGGTGTCTTTGTCAAATGGTGGAATACACATTAAGCCAATTATATCTAATTTAAAATCTTCAATGCATTTTTTGTAAAAATTTTGAACGCTGTCTATATCAATACCGCCTTTTTGGGGTTCATTGCCTATATTGACTTGAATAAATAATTTAGGTTTGAAATTTTTAATACTTTGTTGTTCTGAAATTTTATTAGCTAGTTTAAGACTGTCTAGTGAATGTATATAATCAAATAAAGGTAATACAAATTTTACTTTATTTGTTTGCAATTTACCTAATAAGTGTAGTTTGATTTTAGGAAAATCTTGCTTAATACTTGTCCACTTTTCTATTGCCTCTTGAACTTTATTTTCACCAAAATCCGTATGACCTTCGTTAATAACTGGCAAAATATGTTTAATTGGAAATGTTTTAGTAACAGCAACCAGTTTTACATTTTTTTTTTCAAATATTTCTTGCTTTATTAAGTTAAAATTTTTTAATACGTTTTCCATATGTTTAAATCTATTTACTATTATATAGACAAATTTAACAAAGATGAAATTGATAAATTAGATAGATGTATTTCAATTATCTATAGGAATTATTCAAATAACATTAACGAAGATGAATTAAGAGATTTAAGAAATTTTTGTAAGACACAGAGAAGAAAGGTCTATATTTCAAACAATATAAAAATTGCACTAAAATTCAATTTTAATGGCATTTATATACCTTCATTTAATAAAACTTTAATATATAAAAATATATATAAAAAAAATTTTGAAATAATAGGCTCTGCACACAACGTAAAAGAAGTTATAAACAAAGAATCTCAAGGTTGTACTAAAATTTTCTTATGCCCAATTTTTAAAACAAAAAAAAATAGTCACTATTTAGGGGTTACCAAATTTAACTTAATAAAATTAAACACCAAAATAGATGTTATTTCTCTAGGTGGAATAAACGATAAGAATATAAAAAAAATTAATATGTGTAATGTAAAAGGTGTTGCGGGTATATCGTGGATAAAAAAAAACGGCCCAAGTATAAATACTGGGCCGTTTAAATTTTAATAGAAGATTAAATTAGAACGCAAGTCCTAAAGCAACTTCTGTTATTTTTGCATCAGCAGCATCTTCTCTGAATGATGGATTTGTAACATCCATTTGATATGCTTTAATTGACATACCACCCATTGAATATGCAACCTGAATTGCCTCAACTTCTTGATCTACGTCAGCGATTTCAGTTCCACCCTTAACATTTGACTGTGAGTCGTATGTTTCAGTTGATTCTGTGTACGAAATTGACAAACTGTCATTTACGTTAAACGCAATACCAATTTGTTCACCTTCGAAGAAACCACCCATTGTAGCACCTCTAAGCGTTTTAGCTGTAGTAGTAGCTATTGGACCAGCTGATGCTGATTGACCAACGTCAAAGTAAGACTCTGAGTAACCAATTGATACTGGACCGAAGTTATACTTCGCGTACCATACTCCGTTAAACTCATCTCTTACTGCATCTGAACCAGCTGCTACTGAAGTTACGTTCTCTCTTTCAGCACCATAAGCACCAAGTTTAAGACCTTCATAAGTGATAGTTACACCAGCTTCTTGACCAGTTCTAAATGCACCAGTACCTTTATTTCCTGGAATACCACCGTCACCAGTTTCTTGGTCCATTGCATCTGAAGCATAACCAACATCAAATGTAATACCAGCTCCACCAAACTCGAAAGTTGGAGAAGTATATGTAATGTGGTTGTTATCCATGAAGTCACCAACTTTGTTTGCTGAAACAAGACCAGAAATATCTGAAAGTTGTTCGTAAACTTGTGGAACTTCCTCATCATATTTATAGTGCGCTGCACCAGAATTGTGACCTAATAAAAACGAACCAAATGATGGTGTCGAAATTGAAATGGCACCTGATGATAGCTCAGTTTGTTGGTCTGTTGTAGCTGTGAAAATAGAAAATGTAATTCCGTTATCAAGCTCTCCATTACCAGTAAAAGTTACGTCTTTGTCTACACCAATACCTTTACTAGAGTTGTTACTCATTGGATCTTTGTTACCTGTTTTATATGTGATGTTAGCACCACCTGTAACAGTTAACTCTCCTGCGTAAGCTGAAAATGCAACTAGCGAACCCGCTAATGCAGTTACACCCACTTTTTTAAAGTTATTCATAAATTACTCCTTGTTTTAAATTATTCATATGAATGAAGTTTTTTTAGCAGAAAATTGCTTAAAAACGCCTAGAATTAGTATTTTACAGGTATTTTTCAACAATGTGTGATATATAAGTCACAATAAAAACATTGGATTTTGCTATATTTTCCTATATTTCATGAGTTTTATATCAAATAAGCAATTATTATATGATTAATTTTAAATTTCTTAGTTTATTTTTAGTTTTACTAATTTTGACAAGCCTTAACTCGTGTGGTCTTTACAAAAGATCTGATGTTAAAGACAACCCAGTAAATGCTGATGAAAGAGTTAGAAAAAATATTCAAGAGGGAAGAGGTATTAGATTTGGAAAAGGTGCCACAAGAGGTGGAGATTTTGACTTTGCTTCATCAAATCCTTTGTGGCGAGCATCAATAGAAATTTTTGATTTTGTGCCACTAACTAATGCTAGTTATTCAGGTGGAATAATTATAACAGAATGGTTTTCAGCTGAAAATAAAGACCTTGAAAGTTCTAGAGATCTAAAGATAACTGTGAAATTTTTAACTAATGAAATAAGAGCTGACGCTGTTGATATAACGATTTTTGAAAAAGTTTGTAAAAATCAAAATTGTAGCACTAACAAAATCCAGTCAAAGTTAGAAAAAGAAATTAAACTTGCTATTCTAAAAAAAGCAACGTTAATGGAAAAAGAAGGTTTTCAGAAATACTACGAAGAAAAAGGAAAGCATAAAGGGTCAAAAAAGTTTCAAAGGTAAGAACCTATTAATAAATTTTGTGGATAGATATAATTTTAAAACAGTAGAAGAAAAATGGCAAAATTTTTGGCAAAAAAATAAAAGTTTCAAAACTGATTTAGATACTAATAAACAAAAATTTTATTGTCTTGAAATGTTTCCTTACCCATCTGGTAAAATACATATGGGACACGTCAGAAATTATACAATTGGTGACGTACTGGCAAGATATAAAACTCTTCAAAATTTCAATGTCCTTCATCCTATGGGTTGGGATTCTTTTGGTATGCCAGCAGAAAATGCCGCTAAAGAAAATAATTTAGACCCTAAGGATTGGACTGAAAAAAATATATCTGTAATGAAATCTCAACTTAAGAAATTAGGTTTATCAATTGATTGGGATAGAGAAATTTCAACATGTTCAAAGGACTATTATAAACATCAACAAAAATTTTTTTTAGAGCTTTATAAAAAAGGGCTAATTTATAAAAAAGAAAATTATGTCAATTGGGATCCTATTGAACAAACAGTTTTAGCAAACGAGCAAGTAATTGATGGCAAGGGTTGGAGGTCAGGAGCGGTTGTTGAAAGAAAAAAATTAAGTCAGTGGTTTTTTAAAATTTCAAAATTTTCAAATGAACTTTTATCAGGTTTAGATAAACTTGATAGATGGCCAAATAAAGTAAAAGTAATGCAAAAAAATTGGATTGGTAAATCATTTGGTTGCGAGATTGATTTTGAGATAGAAGGAAACTCCACTATCAAAAATATCAAATGTTTTACTACAAGGCCAGATACTTTATTTGGTTTTTCATTTTTAGCAGTTTCAGCCGATCATCCTATTTCAAAACTTTATGAAAAAGATAAGGAATTCCAAAAGTTTAAACAAGAATGTTCAAAAACTGGCACAACTGAGGAGTCTATTGCCCAAGCCGAGAAAATAGGTTTCAAGACAAATTTAATTGCAATAAATCCTTTTGACAAAAAAATAAAAGTTCCAGTTTATTTTGCTAATTTTGTATTGATGGATTATGGTTTTGGAGCTGTTTTTGGGTGTCCAGCACACGACCAAAGAGACTTTGAGTTCGCAAAAAAATATAACTTACCAATTAAAACAGTCGTTAAACCCAAAGACATAAAAGGTAATTTTGAGGTAAATGATGAGGCTTATGTGGGTGATGGTGTAATGGTAAATTCCTCCTTTTTGGATGGACTAAATACTCCAAATGAGGCAATTTCAAAGGCTATAGAAGTAGTAGAGGAGAGAAAATCTGGCAAGAGGAAAATTAATTTTAGGCTTAAGGACTGGGGAATTTCAAGGCAAAGATACTGGGGCTGTCCCATCCCAATCGCTTATGACGATAAGGGTAATCATATTGCTGTGCCAGATAATCAACTGCCGATTAAATTACCGGAAAATATAAATCTTAAGACAACTGGAAATCCCCTAGATCATCAAGAGGATTGGAGAAAAATAACAATTGATGGAAAAAAGTACAAACTTGAAACAGACACCCTTGATACTTTTGTTGACTCATCTTGGTATTATCTTCGTTTTTGTTCTCCTAATAACTCAAATTACGGTTACAAACTTGACGAAATTAAATACTGGATGCCGGTAGACCAATATATTGGTGGTGTTGAACACGCAATATTACATTTGTTATATTCAAGATTTTTTATGTTAGCACTTGGATATGAAAATAGTGACTTTATATCTCCTGAACCATTTGATGGACTATTTACACAAGGCATGGTTTGTCACGAGACTTACAGAGATAAAAGTAATAAATGGCTAAGCCCAAATGAGGTATATTCTGAAGATGGAAAAAATTTTTATAAAATTAGTGATAAAAGGGAGGAGGTTATTGTTGGATCATCAGAATCGATGTCAAAGTCTAAAAAAAATGTAATTGATCCAGAAAAAATTATTGAAATGTATGGAGCAGATGCTGTGAGACTTTTTATTTTATCTGATAGTCCTCCAGAAAAAGATATACAATGGTCAGAGCAAGGAATGGTTGCTTCCTATAAATTTATAAATAAATTTTGGTTATTACATAAAAAAATCTCACAAAAAATAAAGTTAAATAAAAATGGCTCTGACACAGGAAATATAAATATTTTTACAAATAAATTGATCCAAAAAATTACATTTAATCTTGAAAAGTTTAATTACAATGTGATTGTCGCTAATATTTACGAAACATATAATTTCTTGATTAAGGAAATTGAAAAAAATTACCAAACAGAGATACTCAGAGAAAATTATTTAAAAATTTTAACATTGATGATGCCGGTAATACCTCATATGATTTCTGAGGCACTTAAGGATTTAAATCACACCGAACAACTTAAATGGCCTAAACTAGAGCCAAAATATTTAGAGGAAAAATATGTAAATATAGTTGTACAAATAAACGGTAAGAAAAAATCGTTAATTAAAATCGAGAAGGATTTAGCGGATAAAGAGGTTATTAACAGAATAAAAAAAGATGAAAAAATAACTAATATTTTAAGTGATAAAAATTTATTAAAACATATTATAGTGAAGAACAGGTTGGTTAATTTTATAGTTAAATGAAAAAAATATTTTTAGTAATTTTAATCTTATTATTAAATAATTGCGGTTATACGCCAATATATTCTAATAAAAACAGTAACTTTAAAGTTATTAGCTTAAAATCAAATATAAATAACAACCTTACAAACTATATTGAAAATAGTATAAATGTATTTTCAAATGAAAAATCTAATAAAAAATTAAATATTACTTTTGATTTAAAAGAAGATATATCAGTCATATTAAAAGATTCCAAAGGAGATCCATCAAAAAATAGACTAGCTATAACGGTCGATTTATCTATTTTTGATGCCAATAAAAATTTAATAGTATCAAATATATTTTCTGAGAGTTTTCAATACAATATCGATGATAATAAATTTAATTTAAAACAATATGAAAAAAACATAAAATTTAATTTGGTGGAACAAATTTCTCAACAAATAATTGAATTTTTGACTAATATGAAATGATTTTAAAATCCTTTGAAATAAACAACTTAAACATTTCTAAATTTAAATTCTTCGTAATTTATGGGGAAAACGAAGGTTTGAAGAAAGAAATAATCACCAAAATAAAGAATAACAATGGAGGTAAAGAAGTAAAATATGAGGAAACTCAAATTTTAAAAGATGATTCTAACTTCATAAATGAAATAAAAAATAAATCGTTGTTTGATGAAAAAAAGATTTTTTTATTAGAAAGATGCACTGAAAAAATTTCAGATATTATTACGAAAATCTGTGAAAATGACAATGAAGATTTATTAATTCTTAATTTTGGAATTCTTGAAAAAAAATCAAAACTAAGAAATTATTTAGAAAAATCAAAATATGCTGCGATAATACCAACTTACAGAGATAATTCCCAGTCTTTAATAAACATTGCTAAAATTTTTTTTCTAGAAAAAAAAATTAGTATTTCTTATGAGACATTAAATTTATTGGTTAATAGATGTAATGGTGACAGAGGATATTTAAGACTTGAGCTAGAAAAAATTTCAAATTATGTGAAAGGTAAAAAAATTATATCTTTAAAAGAAATATCAACTTTAACAAACCTATCAGAAAATTATAGTGCTGCTGAACTAGTAGATGCTTCTTTAAGTAAAAATATTAACAAAACGAACGAGATATTAAGTGAAAATAATTATTCACAAGAGGATACATTTTTAATTTTGAGAGTGTTTTTACAAAAAACCAAAAAAATACTAAATTTATTAGAAAATGTTGATAACGAAAAAGATATTGAAAAAGTAATATCTATGTATAGGCCTCCTATATTTTGGAAAGATAAACCTATGATTAAAAAACAGCTTCAGCTATGGTCTAAAGAGAATGTCAATGAATTAATCAGTAAATTAAATAATATAGAAGTCGAAATTAAAAAAAATAATTCTATAAGTTTAATTTTGTTGAAAAATTTTATTTATGAGACGTTAGATAAAGATTTTAATAGTTCTTCTTTACCAACTCAATAATTCTGTTTAATTGATCTAGTTCTTTATAATTGAATGTTATAGATCCTTTATTATTTTTTTTATTTTTGATCTCAACGTTCATACCAATTTTTTCCATGAGATTTTGCTCTAATATTTTAATATTTGGGTCTTTATTATTTGGTTGTTTTTTGTAGGGTGTCTTATAAGCCCTTACTAAATTTTCAGTTTGTCTAACTGACAACTTTTTAGATATAATTTTTTTGGAAATTAATAAACAATTTTCTAGACCAACCAAGCTTTTGGCATGTCCAGGAGATAATTTATTTTCTTTAACAAATTGTACTACCTCTGGAGGCAAACTTAGAAGTCTAAGAGAGTTTGTTATATGGCTCCTGCTTTTGCCAATGAATTTAGCGACCTGTTCTTGATCATAAGAAAATTCATCTATAAGCCTTTTGTACCCCTCGGCCTCCTCTATTGCGTTTAGGTCGTGTCTTTGTACATTTTCCACTATTCCAAATTCCAAAGCCTTTTTATCATCGGCTTCTATTACAACTATTGGAACTTCGTGTAGTCCTGCTTTTTGAGCGGCAAGCCATCTTCTCTCTCCTGCTATAATTTCATACTTAGTATCATTAATCGAATCTCTTACTATTATTGGCTGAATAATTCCTCTGGATTTAATAGACTCGGATAATTCATTTAAACTAGTCTCGTCAAAACTTTTTCTAGGTTGGTATTTATTTCTTTTAAGATCACTTATATTGGCCTTTGTACTATTAGATATTCTGCCTTCTCCTATTAAAGATGATAACCCCCTGCCTAATCCTTTTTTACTTTTAAAATTTATCATGCTGCGGTTTCAAAACTTTCTTCTTGTGCCAAAAACTCCTCTGTAAAACTCACGTAAGATTTGCTACCTGGACATGATTTATCATAAAATATTACTGGCTTTCCATGTGAAGGTGCTTCCGACAATCTTACATTTCTAGGAACAACATTTTTATAAACTTTTTCTTTAAAGTAATTTCTTGCCTCTGTTTCAACCTCTCCTGACAACTTATTCCTCTTGTCATACATTGTTAAAAGGATCCCTCTGATATTCAAATTAGGATTTAGACCAACTTTAATTCTTTCTATAGTTTTAATTAACTGAGTAATTCCCTCTAAAGCGAAAAATTCGGTTTGTAAAGGGACCAATAGAGAGTGGGAAGCTACTAAAGCCATTACAGTCAGCAAACTGAGGGATGGGGGACAATCAATAAGCACATAATCATACAGGCCTCTAGAATTGTTTAAATACGCCATTAATTTCTCTTTTAAAATATAAGCTCTACGACCATCGTCAGCAGTTTCTACCTCTAAACCAGATAAATCTACGTTTGAGGTAATAATATCAAGATTAGAAAATTTTGTTTTTAAAATAGCTTCATCAATTTTTTTTCTTCCACTTAAAACTTGATAAATTGAATTAGACGATTGATCTATATTTGACAAACCCAATCCTGTTGTAGCATTGCCTTGTGGATCTAAATCGATTACTAAAATTTTTTTGTTATTTAATGAAAGTCCAGCTGCTAAATTTATTACAGTTGTAGTTTTTCCAACTCCACCTTTCTGATTTATTATTGATATAATTTTTTCCTTCATTTTTTTTTAAAATCTTTTATTTTCACTATTATCGAATTCTTTTCTGTTAAACTTCTGAAAACTTCATGATCAAACTTCCATGATTTTTGGCATTCTTTTAAAATTTTTTCACCACTTTTGCCTAAAAAAAGTATTAACTTGTTAAAATGGGTAAAATTTTTATTTATTAATTCTAAAATAATGTGAAATGGCTTGAACGCTCTAGCTACAACTATATCTGCTTCTATACCCTTTTCTTCAAATATGTTTTTTTGTTTTACCTCAGCATTAAGATCAAAGTGCTTAACCATCTTGTTTAAGAATTTACTTTTTTTTAAACTTTTCTCATAAAGATCGAATTTTATTTTTGATCCTTTTTTCTTCAATATAATTGCTAAAACAACTCCTGGAAGACCTGATCCTGATCCCAAATCAATGCAATTTTTTGAATTTTTATCAATGATATCAATAATTTGTGCTGAGTCAATAATGTGCCGGTTTATTGAGTCTTTCTCAGAAGACATACTTATAAGGTTAATTTTCTTGTTTTCCCTTATTAACAAAGATCTAAATTCCTCCAAAACAGGGAATGTTTCACGTGAAACGTTTAATGTTTTTAATTTAGAATATTTTTTTAGGTTTGATTCGATCAAGCTATATGCTTAATAGACTTTCTTTTAAGATGTGACAACAGAATAAATACTGCCGCAGGAGTAATTCCATCTATTCTTAGGGCCTGACCCATTGTTTTTGGTCTTATTTCCTTGAATTTTGACTTAGCTTCATTGGAAAGCCCTGAAAATTTATCATAATTTATGTCAGAAGGAATTTCCAAGCTTTCGTCTCTCTTAAAAGCTAGGATATCAGCTTTTTGCTTCTTCATATACCCTTTGTAATGTGCGTTTATTTCTAATTGTTCCTCAACTTCGCTAGAATAATCACCTATCTGAGGCCAAATTTCTCTAATTTTAACCATATTAACCCCTTTTTGAGCTAAAACCGTGTTTGCTGACCTATAATTACCATCTTTAGCTATTTTTACACCGTGTTTTTCTGCCTTTGAGGGAGAGATTTTAAGATGATCCATTTTTTTATTCAATTCTTTAAGTTGAATTGATTTTTTATCGAATAATTTCTTTCTTTCAGATTTTACTAGACCAAATTTGATACCAATAGGAGTTAATCTTAAATCTGCATTATCACATCTTAATGATAGTCTGTATTCAGCTCTAGAAGTGAACATCCTATAAGGTTCAGCTACACCCTTGGTGACTAAATCATCAATCATAACCCCTATATAAGCTTGAGACCTGTCCAAAATTAAAGGCTCATCACCCTTGGAGGATAAGGCAGCATTTGCACCTGCTATAAGTCCTTGAGCTGCAGCTTCCTCGTAACCTGTTGTTCCATTAATTTGACCTGCTAGGTAAAAATTTTTAATTTTTTTTGTTTCAAGAGACAGAAAAAGTTCTCGTGGATCTACATAATCATATTCTATTGCGTATCCTGGCCTTATAATTTTAACTTTTTCTAAACCGTTGATATTATGACATATTTCGTGCTGTACATCTACAGGAAGAGAAGTGGAAATCCCGTTTGGATATATAGTAATGTCATCAAGACCTTCGGGCTCAAGAAAAATTTGATGTCTTGTCTTATCCTTAAATTTAAAAATTTTATCCTCTATAGAAGGACAATATCTTGGTCCAACACCTTTTATATTACCTGAATACATCGCACTTAGTTTAATGTTTTTTGAAATTAATTTATGGACCTTCTCATTGGTGTAAGTAATGCCACATGCAATTTGTTTGTTTATATTTTTCTTTGTCATAAAAGAAAAAAAAGATGCTTGGTCATCAGGTAGTTGCTTTTCAAGATTAGAATAATTAATTGTGGTTCCATCCAACCTTGGAGGTGTACCTGTTTTCAACCTTCCAATTTTAAAATTATATTTTTGCAATTGTTCACTAAGAAATGTAGTAGGCTTCTCATTATATCTTCCTGCTGGAGTCCTTTTATCTCCGATATGTATAACACCATTCAAAAAAGTGCCTGTTGTAAGTACTACCTTGCTCGATTGAATTCTTTTTCCTGAGGCTGTTATTATCCCGTTTATACTATTTTTGTTAAAGATAAATTGTTTTACAGAGTCTGAAAAAATGCTTAAATTACAATAGTTTACAAGTTTTTCTTGCATATATTTTTTATACAATGATCTGTCACTCTGAGTTCTAGGCCCCCTTACAGCTGGTCCTCTACTACTATTTAAAAGCTTAAATTGTATACCCGATTTGTCAGCTACTTCAGCCATAACCCCATCTAAAGCATCAATTTCTCTTACCAAATGTCCTTTGCCTAAACCGCCTATTGCAGGATTACAAGACATTTCACCAATAGAAGATTTATCATTAGTAAATAGTGCGGTATTTACTCCTAGTCTTGCAGATGCAGCTGCAGCTTCGCACCCGGCGTGACCTCCTCCAATTACTATCACATCATAATGTTTAATTTTTTTCATTAGTTTGAATTTATATTTGAATATTTTTTTTACAAGATTATCTTGAATTTTATTGATCACTCAATTTATACGAAAAAAAAGTAAATTATTATGAAAAATAAGGCTTTATTTACCTATACAGAAATCATTGAAAATACTAGATAAAATCTCCTCTACATCAACTTTTCCAACAACTTTGCCTAAA
>MDTB01108738.1_pt1 | contig 21296 bp, 20 predicted proteins | sample 811161 | NCBI WGS metagenome assembly MDTB01 (sample SAMN05326650, study PRJNA326480) | marine metagenome | isolation source: seawater | place: Mediterranean Sea | collected 2009
GACCCAATTTTCTGGGCTGACAATGGAACAGAGCTTGGTGAGAAGTGGGAAGCTATGAAAGCTGGTCTATAATTTAAGTTTTATTAGACTTAATTATATATTATAATTTAAGGGCGGTTATTTACAACCGCCCTTTTTATTTATGAGCTTAGAAACAAAACAAATTTTAACAACTGACGGAATACCTCTAGAGGTAAGTCTAAAGAAAGCTGAAAGAAAAAATAAAATTAAAGCTTTTTTGTTAGTTGCTCCTTTATTACTTTTTTTGATTATAACATATGTGTTTCCGATAGGAGATATGTTGTTAAGAAGTGTTGACGACAAGATGGTTACACAAATGCTTCCAAAGACTTTTAAAGCGATGGAAAATTGGGATGGACAAGAATTACCAGAGGAAGAAGTATTTGTGGCTTTTCATGAAGACTTTATAAAATTAGTAGAGGAAAAACGCGAAGGTAAGTTATCTACTCAGTTAAATTATACAAAAAATGGATTTAAAAGTATTATCAAAAAATTAAGAAGAGCATCCAAAAAATTTGAAGAGGGAAATTATAAAGAACAAATAATGTCAGTTCACAAGAGGTGGGCTGATGTGGAGTACTGGAGAGCGATTAAAAGAAGAGCTCCTGAAGTCACAAGTCAAAAATATCTTAAAGCCATGGATATGTATGTAAATGAAGAAGGGAAAATAGTAAGTGTTGAAGAGGATAGAAGAATTCATAGAATATTATGGTTAAGAACCTTAGAAATTGCATTTTTCGTAACAGTCTTTTGTTTTTTAATGGCTTACCCAATAGCTCATTTGTTAGCTACTTTACCTATGAAGTATAGTAACTTACTAATGATCTGCGTACTGCTTCCGTTTTGGACTTCATTACTTGTAAGAACTGCTAGCTGGATGATCTTGTTGCAGCAACAAGGGGTTGTAAATGATTTCTTTGTTGGAATAGGATTAGTAGCTGACGATAACAGACCTGAAATGATGTACAACAAAACAGGAAGTTATGTTGCAATGACACAAATTTTATTACCATTTATGGTTTTACCACTTTACAGTGTGATGAAAACTATCTCACCAAGTCTAATGAGAGCAGGAAAATCATTGGGTGGAACACCATTTGTAGCCTTTTGGAAAGTTTATTTCCCATTAACAATCCCTGGAATAGGTGCTGGCTGTTTATTAGTATTTATTTTAGCGATAGGTTATTACATTACCCCAGCTTTAGTTGGTGGTGCATCCGGTACTTTAATAAGTAACCAAATTGCCTTCCACATGAAAAGCACATTAGATTGGAGTTTTGCATCAGCAATGGGGTTAATGTTATTGAGTGGAGTATTGGTGATTTATTGGCTTTATAACAAAATAGTTGGAATCGATAATATTAAGTTAGGATAATTAAGATGGCTTTACCAAGATATACAGAACCACATTATAGAATTTGGCATTATGTATATTTAACAATTTGTGGTGCTGTTTTCTTTTTTCTTATTGCACCTTTATTTGTAATCTTTCCATTATCATTCAATGCTGAAGAATTTTTAAGCTTCTCTGAGGGCATGAAGCGTTTAGATCCAGATGCTTTTTCATTAAGATGGTATAAAGACATGATTTATGGAACTAAAAATCCTTGGGGATTAGCCGCAAAAAATAGTTTTATCATTGCAATTTTTGCAACAATAGGATCAGTAATCCTGGGAACAGTTGCTGCTTTAGGATTGAGCAGTAGACATATGCCTTATAAAGGATTGATCATGGCTGTATTAATTTCTCCAATGATTGTTCCTTTAATCATTTCTGGTGTTGCAATATTTTTCTTTATGGCAAAAGCTGGTTTGGCAGCAACACATACAGGGATAATCCTGGCTCATATCATTTTAGGAACACCATTTGTTGTGATTACAGTAACAGCAACACTCTCAGGTTTTGATCATAGTGTAACAAGAGCAGCCGCTAGTTTAGGAAGTGATCCAGTTAATACATTTATGAAAATTACTTTACCTTTAATTCTTCCTGGAGTTATATCAGGAGGATTATTTGCATTTGTTACATCTTTTGATGAAGTGGTTGTTGTATTATTTTTAGCAGGACTAGAAAATACAACTATACCAATTCAAATGTGGACAGGTTTAAGAGAACAGTTAAGTCCAACAATTTTAGCTGTTGCAACTTGTTTGATTATATTATCAACATTGATATTAGTTACTGCTGAGCTTTTAAGAAGAAGATCTGAAAGACTCAGAGGTATAAATCGATAGCAAAATTATTTAATGAAGATTAAGAATGTAGTGGTGATTGGCTCAGGAACAATGGGCAGTGGAATAGCTGCACATCTTTGTAATGCAAATATTCCAGTTACTTTACTAGATTTAAAAACTGAAATAAGTGAAAACGCAAGAGAGCGAATTCACAAATCAAGACCACCATTATTAATTGATAAATCTAAGATAAATAATATTAAAGTTGGAAATATTTCTGATGATTTTTCTGTTGTAGAAAAAGCTGATTGGATTGTTGAAGCAGTGGTAGAAAGAATAGATATTAAACATCAAATTTATGAAAAGATTTTTAAAAGTAGGAAAGAAGGTGCAATAGTTTCATCAAACACTTCATCAATACCAATTAAAGTTTTGTCACAAAATTTAAACAAAGATCAAAAAAAAGATTTTTGTATTACACACTTTTTTAATCCTGTTAGATACATGGGACTTTTAGAAATTGTAAAAAATGAAGACAACGATCTAAATAAAATTAATGAATTAAAAGAATTTTGTGAAGTGGAATTAGGAAAAGGAGCTATCGTTTGTAATGATACACCTGGCTTTTTAGGAAATAGAGTAGGTGTTTATGCTATGCAAATTGCAATGACTGAGGCTTTTAAGATGAAACTTTCTGTTGAAGAAGCAGATGCAATATTTGGAAGACCTATGGGTATTCCAAAAACAGGAGTTTTTGGTTTGTATGATTTAATAGGAATCGATTTAATGGCTGACGTTCTAAAAAGTTTTATCAAAGAACTTCCAAAATCTGATGAATTTCATGAAGTTGCAAAAGAAATACCGTTAGTAAAAAAATTAATTGAAACTGGATACACGGGAAGAAAAGGCAAAGGTGGCTTTTATAGAATGAAAAAGACTGAGAGTGGAAAAGTCATGGAAGCTATAAATCTTCAGACAGGTGATTATTCTCCAGGTAAAAAAATTGATATTAAATCTGATAAGGTTGATCTAAAGAATCTTATTAAAAGAAATGACAAATACGGTGAGTATGCGTGGTCTGTTTTAGAAAAAATTATTAAGTATGCTTCGTCATTAGTTCCTGCGATTACGAAAGAATTTAATGATATAGATGAAGCTATGAGGCTTGGTTTTAACTGGGCTAAAGGACCTTTCGAAATGCTTGAGGAAATTGGAGTGAAAAACTTTTTTGAAAAAGTCGATAATTTTGAAGGAAATAAGTTTTTAGAGAATTTAGCTAAAACAAAAAATGAAAATTTTTATGGTGAAAGACAAAAATACACATCAATAGAAACTTTAGGTAAAGTTAAAAAAACTGCCTCAAGTGTCGACGGGAATAGCTCAGCATCAATTTATAGATTTAATGATTACAATATAGTTGAGTTTACAACTAAAGCCAATGCATTGGATTATGATTCCATGGATGCTCTTAAAAAAGCAACTGATAAACCTTTAATTATTATTAATGAGAGTATGCAATTTTCTGCTGGTGTAAATTTAACTTACACAATGGAATTTGCTGACAAAAATGATTTTAAATCAATTGAAAAGTTTATCAGGTACTTTCAAGAAACCTGTAAACATTTAAAGTATTCTAAATATCCAGTCATATCTGCACCATCTGGTCTTACTCTGGGAGGTGGATTTGAAGTTTTAGTTCAAAGTAATTTTGTAGCTTCTCACACAAACATTGTGATTGGATTGGTAGAGACTATTGTTGGTTTAATTCCTGCGGGTGGAGGATGTAAAGAAATGTTAGGCAGATGGTTAAATACAGATGAAGCAAAAAAAGATCCTAATTTTGCACCATTAAAAGTCTTTGATATTATTGGTTATGGTAGAACAGCCACCTCTCCAATTGAAGCAGAACCATTAAAATATTTGTTGCCTGAAAATAAAAAGATAATGAATAGAAATAGCTTATTAGAAGTTTCAAAAAAAATTTTAAGTGAGAACAAAAACTTTAAAGCTCCAAATGAACTTAAATTTAATTTACCTGGAAAAGCAGTTATTGGAGAAATGAATAAGATTTTAGATAAACTTTACAATGAGAAAGTTATTTTAGATCATGGCTTAACTGTTGCAAAAGAATTAGCTCATGTATTAAGTGGTGGAGATACAACAATAGATAAAACACTATCAGAAGATGATTTATTCAAATTAGAGTTAGATGCTTTTATGAAACTAATTGAAATGAAACAAACCCAAGATAGAATTAAGCATACCCTTGCAACAGGAAAACCTTTGGTTAATTAAACAATCTCAAAGAATTAATAAAATCAGGTCTTAAAACATATTCAGACTTATCTAAATATTTAATTTTTTCTAAAACTTCAATTCCATAAATCACTTTACCAATAGGAGTATATTCTCCTTCGTACAAAGGTTCATCCTGTAGAATTATAAAAAATTGACTATCCTCAGTATCAAATTTTAAAGATCTAGCTAAACCAACACTCCCTTTGGTATAATTAAATTCATTATCAACTTCAGATTTAATTGTTCCCAAACCTGATTTACCTGTTCCAATTTTTCCATAATCAATATTTCCTTTTTTCCCAAACTCTAGATCACCAGCTTGAACAAGTTTGTCTTTAATGACTCTATGAAATGCCACATCATCATATACTTTAGATTTTATTAAAGTTTTAAATCTTTCCACTCCGTTTGGAGAAACATCAGGATATAATTCTATTATTACATTTCCACAACCAACATTTAAAATTGCAATATTATTTGGATTTTCAAAATTTATTTTTTTTGGATCATGGTTTTTAACAAACAAACATTTATCTTTTAATAGTAGAAAAGATGTGAGGGTAAACAAACCTAAAATTAATATGAATATAAATATTACTTTTTCAGAGGTTGAGGCTTTTATTTTTTCAATCATAAAATAAAATTTTTATCAATTTTTAAAATCCCTTTTTTGATAAATTCTATCTTTTTCTCAAGAATAGGATCAATCTTATCTGGCAAAATTCCATACATTAAATGTGAGAATACTTCAGCCATGTCTTCAGATGCAGTCGCCTGCGAATATTCCGTAATAAAACCGTTAGGTTTTGGGTTAGTATTTAAATCTACTTTTTTTGTACATGTAGAACATTCTGCATAATTAAATTCTTTAGGATTAAAATTAGACCAAATTTTTTCATCAAAAATACTTTTGTAACTATCATTAATGATATGGAAAACCTCATGATGTAAAACTCTCTCCAAGAACTTTTTATTGAATTTAATGTCCACAATTAAAGTTTTCATTATGTTATCTGGGATGCCAGCAGTATTAATTCCTGAAATTGATAAATCTTCGCAAAGAACTATGTACTTTAGATTAATCTTTTTTAAGAAATCTTTCGAGTATCTGTTTAGATTTTTTTCTATTATTTTATATTTTTGATCAAGATCTTTTTTTGATGATTCATAGCAATTTATATTATTATCAACGCCAATTGTGAAAGGTTGTTTTGCATAAAGATATCTTAATTTATTCTCAGTTTTGATATTATAAATTTCAAGATTTGGAATTTTTATTAATTCATAAATTGTATCTGCTTGTACAGGAAAAATTAAAAATAAATACAACAAAATTAACTTAAATAATTTCATAATTAGTATTATTGAAGATATTCCAATTTGTAAGAATGTGATAGAGTTTTTGCAATGAAAAAAAAAAGTAGCAAAGAACCAATCCAACCAGTAAGTGGAACTAAGGTCCCAAGATTTGCTGGTCCGTCAACTTTTGCAAGATTGCCTGAATTAAGAGATGTAGAATATTGTGATGTTGCAATAGTTGGTATACCTTTTGATGCTGGAACAAGTTATAGACCTGGAGCTAGATTTGGTCCACAAAGTATTAGACAAGCCTCAAGACACTTAAGAACTAATTATCATCCAAGTTATGATGTTGAACCATTTAAAGTTCAACAAGTGGCTGATGCTGGAGATATTACTTGTAATCCATTTAATATAGATGAAGCAATTAAACAAATAGAATTTGGAGCAACAGAATTATTAAATAAAACTGGAGGTATTATAAGTTTAGGAGGAGATCATACAATTGCTTTTCCTTTATTAAAGGCAGTTAATAAAATTAATAATGGTCCAGTTGCCTTGGTCCATTTTGATGCTCATTTAGATACATGGGATACTTATTTTGGTGCTCCTTATACACATGGAACTCCTTTTAGAAGAGCTAGGGAGGAAAATTTGTTTTTAGATGACGCTTCAATGCATGTAGGTATTAGAGGACCTTTGTATAGTAGAAATGATATTAAAAATGATGAAAGTTTTGGATTTAAAATTATTCACTGTGATGAGTTTCAAACAGAAGGTACAGATAAAATTGCTGAAAGAATTAGAAAAAGAGTTGGTGACAATCCACTTTATTTATCGATTGATATAGATGTACTAGATCCTGCTTTTGCTCCAGGAACGGGGACACCAGAGATAGCGGGAATGACCACTAGAGAAATGGTCAATGTAATAAGAGGTTTATCTGGAATGAATTTAATTTCAGCGGATGTAGTAGAAGTTTCACCAGCATATGATCATGCAGAGGTAACATCTTTGGCTGCTGCAACGATTGTTTATGAATTAACTAATTTGTTTGCAAAAAAATAAGGAAAGGTTAGGAGTCTTTTATGGAAAATAAAAAAGATTTTTATATTGATGGAAAATGGGTAACACCAAAAAGTAAAGAAGAAATTAAAGTAATTGATCCTGCAACTGAGGAAAACTGTGCAGTCATATCTTTAGGTAATAAAGATGATGTTAATGATGCAGTGAGTGCTGCTAAAAAAGCTTATAGCTCTTGGGCATTTTCTTCTAAGGATGAGAGAATTAAACTTTTAGAAAAACTTTACGAAAATTATAAAAAAAGATGGGCTGATATTGCAACCGCGATCACAACAGAAATGGGTGCTCCAAAAGATTTTGCAACAAAACTTCAAGCTGGAACGGGTGCTGCACATTTGAAATCTTTTATTAGATATTTGAAAAATTTTGAATTTGAAAAGCCACTAGGTGAACATGCTCCGAACCAAAGACTTATTTATGAGCCCAAAGGTGTTTGCGCATTAATTACACCTTGGAACTGGCCAATGAACCAGGTTTGTTTAAAAGTGATGCCTGCCATTGCATCTGGGTGTACTATGGTTTTAAAACCTTCAGAACTAGCTCCTTTGTCTTCAATGATCTTGGCAGAATTAATTGATGAAACAGGTTTTCCTCCAGGGGTATTTAATTTAGTTAATGGAGATGGAACTACTACTGGTGAGGCATTAACTAGCCATCCGGATATAAATATGATTTCATTTACTGGCTCGACACGAGCTGGAGCTCTTATTTCACAAAATGCAGCTAAAGATTTTAAAAGAGTAAGTTTAGAATTAGGTGGTAAAGGTGCTAATATTATATTTAAAGATGCTGATCCAGAAGCTATTGAGCGAGGTGCATTGAGATGTTTTAGAAATTCAGGTCAATCTTGTAATGCTCCTACAAGAATGCTTGTTGAAAAATCAATGTACAATGAAGCAATTGAAAGACTAAAAAAATACACAGAAAATTTTGAAGTTGGTGATCCAAAAAAAGAAGGGGAACATATTGGTCCTGTTATATCTGAGACACAATATAATAAGATTCAAACTTTAATTAAAAAAGGAATTGATGAAGGAGCTAAACTAGTAGCTGGGGGACCTGGTAAACCAGATGGATTAGAGAAAGGATATTTTGTTAAACCCACTGTATTTGCAGATGTAAATAATAATATGGAAATAGCTAAAACAGAAATTTTTGGCCCCGTATTGTCTGTTATGTCATTTGAAACTGAAGAGGAGGCTATAGCTATAGCTAATGACACTCCATATGGTTTAACAAATTATATTCAAACTCAAGATAAAGAAAAAGTAAAAAGAGTTGCAAGAAAACTTAGATCAGGAATGGTAGATGTTAATGGAGCAGGAATTGCTGTTGATGCTCCTTTTGGTGGTTTTAAACATTCTGGCATTGGTAGAGAAGCGGGCGAACATGGTCTTGAGGAATTTCTTGAAGTTAAAGCTGTTGGTGGCTGGAGTTAATTTATAACTGATTTATTTTTAATTCCTTCTAAAAATTTTAAACATTTTTTTATTTCACTAAGCTCAATAAATTCATCTACTTTGTGAGCTTGTTCAATAGAACCAGGTCCGCAAACCACTGTACTAATTCCCACTTCTTGAAATAAGCCAGCTTCTGTTCCAAAGGAAACAACTTCTCTACTGTTGTCACCTGTTAAACTCGAAACTAACTCACAAGCCTCTGAGTTTTTAACGCGATCAAAACCTACAACTTCACCAATAATTTTTTTTGTTATTTTTGAATTTGGAAAAACTTTTTTCATTTCTGGCAAAAGAGTTTCACTTGCAAATTTGTCTATTTTTTCATTTAAAAATACACCATCTTCTTTCACTACAGGCCTAGTTTCCCAATCAACATGACATTTATCCGCAATTACATTGTGAGCTATTCCTCCAAAAATTCCACCTACTTGTAATGTAGAAAAAGGCGGGTCAAAAATAGAATCCTTAGGTGCTCTTTTTTTTAATTCTTCTCTAAGTTCAATCAATTTATTTGCATATCTAGAGGCAAACTCAACTGCACTTACACCTTTGTGTGGCATAGAACTGTGACCAGCCAAACCTTCAAAGTATGTAGTATATTCATAACAACCTTTGTGAGCATCTATAATTTTCATTTTAGTTGGCTCACCAACAATACAAATTCCGTCTTGAATTTTTCTTTTTTTTAGTTCCTCAATTAATATAGGAGCACCTAAACATGCAGTTTCTTCATCAAAAGTAAAAGAGAAATGAATATCTCGATTTAGCTCATTTTTTGAAAATATTGGCGCAAATGCTAAAGTGCACGCAATAAATCCTTTCATATCACATGAACCTCTGCCGTAAAGTTTGTCCCCCTTGATAGTTGCTTTAAAAGGATCTGTGCTCCAACTCTTTGACACAGGCACAGTGTCAGTATGACCAGATAAAATAATTGGTTTTATTCCATTGGGCTTTTTTGCTTTAATTGTAGCAAAAAGATTTACTCTTTTTTTTTCGTCGTCAAAGGTTTTGAAGGACGATGCACCTAACCTATTAAGATATTCTTCGCAGTAATTTATTAATTCACTGTTATCATTTCCTGAAATCGTTTTAAAACCTATTAAATCAGATAAAATCTTTATCGAATTATCGTAAAGTTTTTCTAAATTAATTTCTGTACTCATGACTAATAATTAATATATTTACTCAGTTTATGAAAGAACAAATAACATTCGATATATTTGATAAAGTAGACATTAGAGTAGGGACTGTAATTTCTGTTAAAAAAAATGAGAAAGCAAGAAAACCATCTTTAGTTGTTGAGGTTGATTTTGGCAAAGACATAGGAATAAAAAAATCCTCAGCTCAAATCACTCACTACTACAACGAAGAAAATCTAAAAGGTAAACAAGTCATAGGTGTTTGTAATTTTCCCGAAAAGAATATTGCAGGAGTAGTTTCACAAGTATTAATTTTAGGTTCTATTGATAAAGAAGGAAAAGTAATTTTGGTTCATCCATCTCAGAAATCTGAAAATGGTCTTCCTGTAGCATAGATATGCACCCTGAAATATTATCAATTTCTTTATTTTGGTTTGTAACAGCCTACACACCTGGACCAAATAATGTTGTAGCTTCTTATTCTGGTTTTAATTTCGGTATAACAAAAACCATTCCACATATACTTGGAGTTACTTTAGGTTTCACTTCACTCGTTCTATTTTTATCTATAGGATTAATTAATGTATTCAAATTATTTCCTTTAATTCAAGTTTTCATTAAATATCTTGGAACTTTGTTTTTGTTATATTTGTCATATAAAATTGCTTTTTCAAAATCATCAAATGAAACAACTAAAGAAAATCCTGTAAAATTTATTGAAACTTTTTTATTTCAATATCTTAATCCAAAAGGTGTAACTGTTGCAATTATAGTAGTTTCTACATATGTTGAATTGGGAGAAAATTATTTTAATTATGCGACTCAAGTTGTAGTTCTTGCCTTCTTATTTTCAGTCACAAGTATCACTTTATGGACATTTATAGGAAAATTTTTGAGGAAATTTGCGACAAATGATAAATTTATTAAGTACTTTAATTATGTTATGTCAGGACTTCTTTTATTAAGCATTATTACATTTTATATATAAATTATGAAACCTGGTAAAATAAATTCTTACAATTCACTATCAGAGCTAAAAATAGATAATAAAAAATATAAATTTTATTCACTAAAAATTGCTGAGGAGAATGGTTTAGATGGAATTTCAAAACTGCCCAAGTCTCTAAAAGTGCTATTGGAGAACCTACTTAGATATGAGGATGATTTATCTGTTACGAAAAATCAAATTGAAGCATTAAAAAATTGGTTAAAAGATAAAAAATCAAAAACTGAAATAGCTTATAGGCCTGCAAGAGTTTTGTTACAAGACTATACAGGTATTCCAGCAGTTGCTGATTTAGCTGCAATGCGTGAAGCTGTTAAAGAAAAAAATAAAGATCCCAAAACAATTAATCCATTATCATCTGTAGATCTAGTTATAGATCATTCAGTTCAAGTTGATCAATCTGCTAAACATGATTCATTTGATAAAAATGTTGAAATTGAATTTAAAAGAAATGGAGAAAGATATTCTTTTTTAAAATGGGGCCAGCAAGCATTTGATAATTTTAGAATTGTCCCACCTGGAACAGGAATTTGCCATCAGGTAAATTTAGAGTATTTATCTAAAGTAGTATGGAACGAAAAATTTGAGGGAAATGAATACTTGTTTCCTGATACTCTAGTTGGAACAGATAGTCATACAACTATGGTAAATGGTTTATCAGTTTTAGGATGGGGAGTTGGTGGTATTGAGGCAGAAGCTGGAATGTTAGGACAACCAATATCAATGTTGATACCAGAAGTTATAGGTTTTGAGATGAAAAATAAAATGCCCGAGGGAACAACTGCAACAGATTTGGTTTTAACAGTTGTAAAGATGCTGAGGGATAAAGGTGTTGTAGGAAAATTTGTAGAGTTTTATGGAGATGGGTTAAACAATTTATCATTAGCTGATCGAGCAACAATTGCAAATATGGCACCAGAATATGGAGCTACATGTGGTTTTTTTCCAATAGATAACGAAACACTAAGATATCTTAGATTTTCTGGTAGAGATCAATCAACTGTAAAAATTGTTGAGGATTATGCAAAAGCCCAAGGTTTATGGGCTAGTAGTGATATGAAATTTACAGATACTCTTGTATTAGATATGTCTACTATAGTCCCTACAATCTCAGGGCCTAAGAGACCCCAGGATAAGGTTTTACTAACAGATGCTTCAAATAATTTTAAAAAAAGTTTCACAGAAATTACAAATAAAAAAGATTTTTCTTTATCGAAAGTAAATAATACAGATTTTGAAATTAAAGACGGTTCTATTTTAATTGCAGCAATCACTTCATGCACTAATACATCTAATCCAAATGTGCTTATTGGAGCTGGATTATTAGCTAAAAAAGCTGTTGAACTTGGTCTTGAGGTGAAACCATGGGTAAAAACTTCTTTAGCTCCTGGATCCCAAGTTGTAACAGATTATTTGCAAAAAGCAGGCCTAAATATATATTTAGATAGATTAGGATTTAATCTTGTAGGCTATGGTTGTACAACATGCATAGGAAACTCTGGACCTTTAGCAGAAAATATTGTTGAAGCAATTCAAAAAGAAAATATTTATGCAGTATCAGTTTTATCAGGAAACAGAAATTTTGAAGGAAGAATATCACCTCATATTAAAGCAAATTATTTAGCATCTCCTCCATTAGTAGTTGCTTATGCGTTAGCGGGACATATGAATTTTGACTTATATAAAGATTCTTTTGGTAAAGATCAAAATGGAAAAGAAATTTACTTAAAAGATATTTGGCCTTCTAATAAAGAAATTGAGGAAACTCTAAAAAAATCTTTGAATGCAGAAATGTTTATCAAGAGATATTCAAATGTATCAGAGGGACCAAAACAATGGCAACAAATTGATACTGTTAAAAGTGATATATACAATTGGGATGTAAGTTCTACCTATGTAAAAAAACCACCATTTTTTGATAATTTGCCAGAAAAACCAGAAGGGTTCAAATCAATTGAAGATGCAAGGCCACTCTTAATTTTAGGTGATATGGTTACAACAGATCATATTTCTCCAGCAGGCAACATTCAAAAAGAGAGTCCAACAGGTGATTATTTCATGAAACATCAAATTCAACAGAAAGATTTTAATTCCTATGGTGCTAGAAGAGGAAATCATGAAGTGATGATGAGAGGAACATTTGCAAATATAAGAATTAGAAATGAAATGGCAGCAGGAACAGAAGGTGGTTTTACGAAATTATATCCAGAGGGAAAAGTAATGCCGATTTATGATGCTGTTGTTGAATATAAAAAAAGGGGCACAGACTTAGTAGTATTTGGTGGAAAAGAATATGGCACAGGATCATCTAGAGACTGGGCTGCTAAAGGAACTAAACTGTTAGGAATAAAGGCTGTAATTGCTGAGAGTTTTGAAAGAATTCATAGATCAAATTTAATTGGAATGGGAGTTTTACCCCTTCAATTTATAAATGATATCAATAGAAAAAATTTAAATCTCAAAGGATCAGAATTAATTAGTGTTATTGATTTAGAGAAAGGTTTAAATCCTTTGGATAAAGTAAAACTAGAGATAAAATATTTATCAGGCGATGTTAAAAAAATTGAAACATTATGCAGAATAGATACCAAGAATGAATTAGAGTATTATAAAAATGGCGGAATATTACAATATGTTCTTAGAAATATGATTTAAATTATGGATGAAGAAATATCTTTAATAAATACAAATACTAGAAATGAAAAAATAAAAAATTTTTTTATAAATAATAAAAGATTAATAATTTCTTTATTATTATTGATAGTTTTATTGTTAATATTTTTTTTTGGTTTTAACGAATTTAAGAAAAGAGAAAAGATTGATATTTCAAATCTTTATAATTCAACAATAATAAAACATTCAGTTGAAAATAAAGCAGAAACGCAAGAGTCTTTAATAAAGATAATTAATAAAAAAGATTCAACATATTCCCCGCTTTCCCTTTACTTCATTATAGATAATGAAATTATTAAAGATAAAAATGAGGTTAATAAACTTTTTGATATAATTATTAATAAGACTTCATTAGAGAATGAAATTAAGAATTTAATAATTTATAAAAAAGCTTTATTTAATGCCGATCAAAGCAACGAAAATGAATTATTAGATATATTGAAACCCCTAATTAATTCTGAAAGTGTTTGGAAATCTCATGCACTATATCTTATGGCTGAATTTTTTTATTCAAAAAATGAAAAACAAAAATCAAAAGAATTTTTTAATCAAATTATTATTTTAAATAATGCAAATGATGATATAGCTCGAAAAGCCCAAAAAAGACTAAATAGAGATCTTAGTGAATAAAGTATTTGTTTTAATCTTAATTTCATTTTTTTTATACAGTTGTTCTTTAAATTCAAATTCTAAAATATGGAATAAAGAAAAAAATAAATTGGAGAAAAGTAAAGATTTTAAGAAAATCGACTTTGAAGAAAAAAAAGAAGTAACAGAACTTAATTCTTCAATTAAAATAAATTTTTCTAATATTCAATTAAATGAAAATTCATTAAATGATCAAAATAATTTTGGTTCTTTAAAATATTTGGGAATGCTGGAAAAAGTTGGAAGTTTTAAATTTTCAAAATTTAAAGATATAAATAATTTGAATTTTAAACCTTTATTTTTAGAAAACGGGTTAGTTTTTTTTGACAAAAAAGGATCAATCATCCGTTATGATGAAAATTCTAAAATAATTTGGAAAAAGAATTATTATTCAAAATCTGAAAAAAAACTTTCTCCTAAATTAAGTTTTTATAAAGAAGAAGAAAATATTTATATTATTGATACAATTGGAAAGATTTATTCAGTTGATATTTTGAATGGAGATTTGAATTGGAAAAATAATAACAATTATCCTTTCAATTCTGAAATTAAGATTTCCCAAGAAAAATTATTTGCAGTTGACTACAATAATATACTTAGATGTTTTAACAAAAAAGATGGGAGTCAATGTTGGAAATATCAAACTGAAACATCACTGACATTGTCTAATACAAAATATTCGATAATTTTGTATAAAAATAATGTAATTTTCTCGAATTCTTTAGGTGATGTCACGTCAATTGATATTTCAAATGGAACTGTGAACTGGCAAATACCCACTCAAAGTAATTTGATATTAAATCAATCTTATAATTTTAAAAATTCAAGATTAGTTGGCGATGATAATTCAATTTATTTCTCAAATAATCAAAATCAATTTTATTCTATAGATATAAAAAATGGATTTATAAATTGGATGAACCAAATAAATTCCAGTCTTACTCCAATTTTCATTCAAGACACTATATTTACAATTTCTGATGAAGGTTACCTTTATACACTACAAAAAAAAGAAGGAAATATAATTAGAATTAATGATATTTATGAAATTTACAAACCTAAGGAACGAAAAAAAATTAAACCAATTGGATTTAAAATAGGTAATAAAAAATTGTATTTAACTAACAATGATGGAAAAATACTAGTAGTAGATTTAAGTACAGGCAAGGTTGTCAAAACTCAAAAAATATCAAGAGAAACAATATCTAAACCTTTTATAAATAATGAAAATTTATATATAATAAAAAATGGATCTATTATTAAATTTAATTAAAGATGATTTTAAAATTTTTAGAGAAAATTGGACGCAAAAAAATTGTTTTAGATAGAGGTCCATCTCATCCAAGATTTGATTTAGCAAAACCATGGATGAATCGATATTATGTTTTATTTAGATACAGACCAAAATGGTTCCCTTTTAATATTTTGATACATGAAATGCTGGCCAACGATCATGGAGAAGGTGTTCACAATCATTTATGCCCATATATGACAATAATTCTTAGGGGAGGATATTGGGAAACCACCAAGAGAGGAAAATTTTGGAGAAAACCAGGTTACATAGGTTTTAGATCTGCCAATCATTTTCATAGAGTAGATTTAGAGCCTGGAACTAGGCCTATGACAATATTTATTCCAGGACCCTTTGGTTTAAGAAAAGGACCAAGATCAGAATATGGCATTGATTTTAAAACTAAAAAAAATTAATGTTCAAAAATCTTGAAGATAAATTCAAACTTTATTGTAATTCTAAGAACTTAGAAATTAATCAAAATCAAATAATAGTTATTAGAAAATTACAAGATTATTACATGAAAAATTTTAAACCTCCTTTGTTTAATTTTTTTTTAAAAAAAAGTTTAAAAAAAGGTTTTTATCTTCATGGAGGAGTTGGTGTTGGTAAAACAATGATTTTAGATTTTTTTTTTAAAATCATTAATGAAAAAAAACAAAGACTTCATTTTAATGAATTCATGTTGAATTTTCATAATTTCATTCATGAAAGAAAAGATAAAAAAGAGGAAAATATTATAAGTTTATTTGTAAAAAACTTAAAATCAAAAGTATCTTTAATTTATTTTGATGAGTTTCAAGTAACAAATATTGTTGATGCAATGATACTTGGTAAATTATTTGAGCATATATTTAAAGAGAACATTAAGATAATCTTAACTTCCAATATTAAAATTTCTGATTTATACAAGGATGGTCTTCAAAGAGAACAATTCATGCCTTTTATAAAGATAATGCAGAATGAATCTATTGAGCATGAGCTTAAAATTGAAGACGATTACCGTAAATCAAAAGAAAATCAAAAACAAAGATTTTTTTTTCCATTAACTCAAGAAACTAATTTTAAAATTAATAAATATTTCAGAACTATTACAAAAAATAAAAAAAAGACTACCAAAATGTTAAATATAAAAGGTAGAGATTTTGAAATAAAAAATTTTTATGAGGGAGTATCTAGATTTAATTTTAATGAATTATGTGATCAAAATTTGGGAGCTGAAGATTATTTAGAAATTGCAAACAATTCTATTTTTATAGTTATTGAAAATATACCAGAATTTAATGATATAAATTCAAATCAACAATTAAGGTTCATAACTTTGCTAGATATAATTTATGATAAGAATATTCCAATTGCAGTAACAGCAAGTCAAAATTTAGATGAATTTACTTCATCAAGGTCCTTAGAAAAACAATTTAAACGTACCATAAGTCGAATATATGAGTTAACTTCTAAGAATTACAAATAATGAAACAAGAATTTTATAACCTTAAAATAAGTACGAATGGTCAAAAATTGTATGAATTTACTGATCATACAATTAAATGGATCAAAAAAAATAAATTCAAAGATGGAATGTTGAATCTAAGTATTCAACATACTAGTGCTTCATTAATCGTACAAGAAAATGCCGACCCAGATGTACAGACTGATTTATTGAAATACTTTGATAATTTAGCTCCCATGGATGAAAAATTGTATATCCACACCACTGAAGGGAAAGATGATATGCCTGCACATATAAAATCATCACTGACTAATAATCAAATATCTCTGAGTATAAAAAATAGTGAATTATTACTTGGAACTTGGCAGGGCGTATACTTATTTGAACATAGAATAAATCCTCAAACAAGAACTATAGTTCATCATTTTTTGGGAGAGATTTAATTTTTTTTCAAACTTTGAAAAGCTTTCAAAGCTGATGCTCTTGCTTCTTCATGGACCACAATTGGGCTAGGGTAATCTTTTCCAATTAAAGTATTGATTGCTTGCTGATACTTTAATTCCATTTCCCAAGGTTTATGAATAAATTTTTGTGGAACTTTACTTAACTCTGGGACCCATTTCTTGACATATAATCCTTCTTTATCAAATTTTTCACCCTGAAGTATTGGATTAAATATTCTAAAATAAGGAGCAGCATCTGCTCCACAACCTGCAACCCATTGCCATTGAGCAATATTATTTGCTTTATTGAAATCTAATAAACAATTCCTGAAATGTTTTTCACCTTCTGTCCAATTAATTCTTAAATGTTTAACTAAAAAGGATCCCACAACCATTCTTATTCTATTGTGCATCCATCCTGTCTCGTATAACTCTCTCATTCCAGCATCAACTATGGGATAACCAGTATTTCCATATTTCCATGCTTTCAAAAATTTTTCATTTTTTACCCATGGGAATCTGTCAAATTCTTTTCTAAAATTACCTTTTAAAAATTGAGGAAAATAATTTATTAAGCTGTGTGAAAATTCTCTCCATCCAAGTTCATTAATATATTTTCGATAACCTATTCCTTTTGATTTTATTTCACCACATTTTTTCCATATTGTTCCAACATGAATTTGACCATGTTTAATATAAGGAGATAGTTTTGATGTTCCTTCTATCGAGGGAATATCACGAGAAGTGCCATAATCTTTTATTTTTTTTTCTAATAAATTTTTGAGTATTTTTTTTGAGTCATTTTCTGAAACATTCCAATATTTTTCAAATTTCCTATACCAATTTTTTTTTGGTAATATACTTTTGGAATCTACAGAATTTTTAAAAAAAACTTTACTGGAACTTTTTTTTTTAATTTTATAATTTTTGCCAGGTGGTGAATTTATATATTTTTGTTCAGCATTTCTCCAAAAAGGAGTAAATACTTTAAAAGGCGTACCATCATTTTTAGTTACATCCTGAAATTCATTTAAAATATTTCCTTTAAAATATTTAAAATTGATTCGATTTTTTTGGAAGATATCTCTTATTTTTTTTCCTTTAGCTATTACATCGGGTTCATAAATCTTATTCCAGTATATTGATATGTTATCTTTTTTTTTAATTTTTGAAAAAATATCTATCTCATTACCAACTAATATTTGAAGATTTATATTGTAAAGAGCTAAGTCTTTTTTAAATATTTCTAAAGATTTTGAAAGCCACCACTTTTGAGCTTCTCTTGTGTTGTCATAATCAGTTTTATTATAAATATATAGTGCAATTACATATTTATGATTTTCGGTTGCATAGGAAAGAGCTGGATTATTCTCAATTCTGAAATCTTCCCTTATCCAAACTATACCTATATCTAACATTTAGTTATTTCTGTTTTACTAATTTTTGATACATTTCTTGATCTGTATCACCTTCACAACCAATTAATAAAATATTTGATTTTTTATTTAATTGAATCTTATTTTTTATTTTTTCATCTTCACAACTCGCAATTAAACTAATTACACCTGGAGCAGAATTTTCTCCTGCAATTATTTTTTCATCACTAAAGACTGCATTTCCAAGCATTCTCATTGTATTAGCAATATCATCATCAGGTAAACTCATACAATATTGTACTGAATTTTTTAAAATTTCCCATGGGACCAATGATACTTCTCCACAAGACATACCGCCCATTAAACTCTCTCTTTTAATATCTATTTTTTTTATTCTTCCTTTTTTAATACTTTCAAGAACACATGCAGCACTGTCGGGCTCAACTACAATAGTAATTGGAATGTTATCTAAATATCTTGCGATACCAGCAACCATCGCTCCTGCCATTCCACCAACACCTGCTTGTAATATAATATGGGTAATTTGGTTATTCTTAATTTGATCAACTATTTCTTTCATCATTACACTGTATCCAGCCATAGTATATTTTGGTACAAGCATATAATCTTTCCATGCAACATCCTGAACAATTTGCCAGTTATTATTTGTAGATTGTTTGATACATTCAAATAATGATTTTTCATAATTTCCATTTACTTTTATTATATCTGCTCCAAGAGCCGCCATTGCCTGTCCTCTTGCATCAGAGACATATTCACTTATAAAAATTTTACATTTTAATCCTAATCTTTTTGCACCCCATGCTACAGATCTACCGTGATTTCCTGCAGTAGCAGTTGCAACAACAATATCTTTTTTACCTTTACTTACTTTTTCTACTGCATAAGCTCCACCCAATGCTTTAAATGATTTTAAATTAAATCTTTTATTTTCATCTTTATAATATATTTTATTTAGGTTTAATTCTTTTGAGAGTTTATTTAGTTCAATTAGAGGTGTGGGAGAATATCCTTCCCATTTAGAAATACTTAAGTACGCTTCATCAATTTCATCTTTTGATAATGAATTTAAAATTTTATTTTTATTAAATGAGTAGTTTTTATTTTCAATAAATTCGCTGTAATTCCATAAATGGCCGTTAGATAAAATTGTCATATTCTAACAATCTAACGTATTATTTCTTTCCCACCTAGTAATAGCTTTAGTTTTATCAAAACTTTCTTCTTGATAAAATTCTTTAATTTCAGAACTTCTTAATTTTATGTAACTGTTTATTACATCTTCTCCAAATGCCTCATTCATATTTTTATTATTTTTAAGTTTTTCAAGGGATTGAGAAAGTTCATCAGGTAACTTTGGAAGATTAGGATATTTTTTATAATCTTCATACATATTACAATCCAATGGTTTACCTGGATCTATCTTATTCTGTAATCCATATAAGCCAGCAGCTAAAACACTTGCTTGTAGCAAATATGGATTTGCAGAACCATCCATTAATCTTAACTCAAATCTTCCTGGATCAGGAATTCTAATCATGTGAGTTCTATTGTTACCAGTGTACGAAATACTACTTGGTGACCACGATGCTCCTGATTTGGTAGGTGGTGCATTAATTCTTCTATAACTATTTATTGTTGGATTAAAAAAAGCTGAAAGTGAAGATGCGTTTTTAATTACACCTCCTAAAAAGTTGTATGCCATTTTGCTCAAACCTAAACTATCAGATTTATCTAAAAATTTATTTTTTTTCCCATCCCATACAGAGATGTGTGCATGACATCCATTTCCTGTTAAATTCTCAAAAGGCTTTGGCATAAATGTAGCCCTTAATCCATGCTTCTCTGCAATAGTTTTAACCATAAATTTAAAAAAAGCATGTCTATCTGCAGTCACTAAACAATCTGCGTAATCCCAATTCATTTCAAATTGACCATTGGCATCCTCATGATCATTTTGATAAGGACCCCATCCCATTTTAATCATACAATCACAAATTTCTTTAATTAAGTCATATCTTCTCATTAAAGCTGATTGATCATAACAAGGTTTTGATTGAGTATCTCGTGGATCTGCTATTGAATATCCATCAGGTGAAATTAAAAAATATTCACATTCAACACCTGATTTCATTGATAAACCTTTTTTCTCAAGTTTTTTTATTTGTTTTTTAAGCATTATTCTTGGAGATGCTTCAACTGGTTTTCCATTCATCCAAAGATCAGAAGCTAGCCAGCCAACTTCTTTATTCCAAGGTAATTGAATCAAGCTATCTGGATCTGGAACTCCAAACATGTCAGCATCAGCCGGAGTCATATCCAGCCATGCTGCAAATCCTGCAAATCCTGCTCCTGTTTCTTGCATTTCTTTTATAGCGTGAGCTGGAACTAATTTTGATCTAAGTACTCCAAATAAATCAACAAAACTTATTAAGAAGTATTTTATTTTTTTTTCTTTAGCAATTTTGAATAAATTTTTAGGCATAAATTAAATTAACATAGTTATTTAAAAAAAGAAAAAATTGTTTCTTTATAATAGATTAAGTTAACCACTATAATAACTATTACAGCAAGTATTACTCCATATTTTGCTTTTGGAAAAGCAACACCTCTCATTTTGCTTGGTCTTAATTCTTCATTATTATTTTCTTCAGACATTTTATGATCTAATTAAAAAAGGGCACCACAATATAAGTGGCGCCCAAATTTTTATTTTTTAATTACCACTCAGTAATATTGCTTTTATGGTCGTTAGCTCCATGTCTTTTTCTCGATAATCTTTCAAGTTCTTCTCTTTCAGATTTATCTGTAATGACACTCCATCCAATCCATACAGCAATTAACAACAGGACTAGTATAAATTCACTAGATCCTGCTCCAGGATAAACCGATCCAGCAACCTCTTCTGCA
>MDTB01055994.1_pt1 | contig 21295 bp, 23 predicted proteins | sample 811161 | NCBI WGS metagenome assembly MDTB01 (sample SAMN05326650, study PRJNA326480) | marine metagenome | isolation source: seawater | place: Mediterranean Sea | collected 2009
CTAGTCAGGACGCCCGAACTGAATAATGTTCAGGGCAATGATAGCAACAAGAAAAATTACAATCGGCAAGATCGCGGCCATAGAATAATTCCTTTCATTTCGTGCGACACTATCATCAGATTTGTAATTTGCAAGCAACGCTGAGACTGGTTGGCTATGCGCGCCAGCTTATTTGACAAAACGGCATACGCCCCAGTGGGCCAGCACTTTATTCAATGAAGGATGTCATGCGTATCACCAGCAAGACATGCGTTACGATTTACCGCTGGGAAAAAGATGGACTGATGCCCAAGCGCGCGCCGATTGGCGGCGGTTCGGTGAATTGGCGCATGACGGACATTGACGACTGGATGGCAAATAAGGACACCAAAGCCGACTGATTTGCATCCCATAATATCGCAAATTTAGTCCCCAGCTAGTCCCAGCGCACAAAGCAACCTATCTGACCGCACCAGCAACCCCTTTAATCTCCTGATATTATTTGGAAAATTGGTCGGAGCGGCGGGATTCGAACCCACGACCCCTTGTCCCCCAGACAAGTGCGCTACCGGGCTGCGCTACGCTCCGACGGACACGGTTTTAGGTGGTTTTAGGCGTATTGGCAAGCAAGGGCTCAACTCGCGTCTTCGCCCAGCAAACGCCGGCGGATATCGCCAAGTTGATCGCGCGCTTTGACCAGTTGATCGCGCTGCGCTTTCGTCAGCCCCGAACCTTCGGTTTGAGCCGGTGCAAGGCCGTCAGCCCGCGAACGAATATAATCAACACCCTGCTCGCCAATAATTTTTTGAACGCCCTTTATGGTTAGGCCGTCTTCATGCAGCAGGCGCTGGATACCGGAGATCACCTGCACATCTTCGGGCCGATAAAACCGTCGGCCAGCTGCGCGCTTCAATGGTTGGATGATATCAAACTTGGTTTCCCAAAAGCGCAATACATGCGTCTCAACATTTAGGGATTTTGCTACTTCGCTAATACTGCGGAAGGCCGTTTCGGATTTTTCTTCAGACATTCAAGACCTGACCACGCATAGCTTTAGTCAGACAGTCCGGCCATTTTGTTGATCTTAGATTTCAGCACATGGCTGGCGCGAAATGTAAGCACGCGGCGCGGATCAATCGGCACTTCTTCACCCGTTTTCGGGTTGCGTCCGACGCGCCCGTTTTTGTGCCGCACCATGAAAGACCCAAAAGACGAAAGTTTAACCGCTTCACCCCTGACGAGTGCATCGGAAATTTCGTCAATTACGCTTTCAACAATTTGTGTGGATTCGTTCCTCGATAAGCCAATTTCATTATAAACTGCTTCGCTGAGATCCGCTCGTGTCACCGTTTTACTAGACATTGTGCCCCCGTCTATCCCAAAACTTAAGCACATAGAGTTAATTAAGTGCAAGAGAATAGTAGTAAATTTTTGTTTTTAGGACCATCGGATCAAATTTGCGCCCCAGCTCAATCCGCCGCCCATCGCTTCGGTCATCACCATGTCACCGGGTTTGATCCGCCCGTCACGGACTGCCATATCTAACGCCAGCGGAATAGACGCCGCTGATGTGTTGGCGTGATCCGCCACAGTGAGAACGGTTTTCTCCGGCGGTAAACCAATTTTTCGGGCCACACCATCAATGATGCGCTTATTCGCCTGGTGCGGCACAAACCAGTCAATATCGTCAATTTCGAAACCACTGGTATCAAGCAAGGTGCATATCGCTTCGGCAATATTCGTGACAGCGTGGCGATAAACCTCGCGGCCTTCCATGTAAATCGTACCCGCTGTGCCGGTCGAGCCTGCGCCACCGGTTGTGTATAGCAGTTTCGCGAACTGCCCATCAGATCGGATATAGCTATTAATGACCTGCGGCGCGTCCGGCGTAACATCGTCAGCGCAAAGCACCAGCGCACCGGCGCCATCTCCGAACAGAACGGCTGTGCTGCGATCTTCCCAGTCGAGAAGCCGCGTCATCAACTCGGCCCCGATGAGCAGTGCGCCTTTCGCTTGTCCGCTTTCGATCATGGCCGACACCACGCTTAGGCCGTACACAAAGCCCGAGCAGGCTACCTGAATGTCGAACGCTGCCCCGTGGGTCGATCCCAGCTTATGTTGTACATACGCCGCCGTTGCGGGAAATGTATGGTCGGGTGTCGATGTTGCAACGACGATAAGGTCAATCTCAGCGATGCTCATGCCGGCGTGCTCTAGCGCTTTTTTCGCCGCTCTGACTGCTAGATCAGACGCCTTTAGTTCGGCATCAGCCTGATGGCGTTGCCGGATGCCCGAGCGCGATACAATCCATGCGTCGCTGGTGTCCATGATGGCCGCGAGGTCGTCATTCGATAAAATCTTTTCGGGAACATATCCCCCTACACCTCTTACACGCGCCTTTATTGTCATTATCTTAATCCAGTGTTTGCGCCCAAGCGTCGTCCAGCAATATTTGCATTTTCTCAATATCCGCGGCAATCGTTTTGGATATGTTAGCGTCCGCCACTTCAATAGCAACGCTGACAGCCGAAGCAAATCCGCTAGCATCGGCACCACCATGGCTCTTCACCACAATACCGTTCAACCCAAGAAACATACCGCCATTGGCTGCGTTAGGGTCCATGCGCGCGCGCAAAGCCTTAAATGCAGGCCGTGCAAACACATAACCGAGGCGGGCAAACATTGAACTGGTGACGGCCTGGCGCAGATAAGCTGAAATCTGCCGCGATGTGCCTTCGGCTGTTTTGAGCGCAATATTGCCGGTAAAGCCGTCGGTCACGATGACATCTGCATCGCCCCGGCCAATGCCGTCACCTTCAATAAACCCAGTAAAATTCAATTCCGAGCGCGACAACAATTCCGCCGCCTCGCGCACGCTATCAGTTCCCTTAACGTCCTCAACACCGATGTTTAACAAGCCGATTGTCGGATTTGGAAGGCCAAAAAGCGTGCGGGCGTAGGCCGCGCCCATCACCGCAAACTGTGCGTATTGCGCAGCTGGGCCGCCAATAGTCGCGCCAACATCAAGCACCACGCTACGCCCTCTCACGGTCGGCCAGACAGCGCAAATTGCCGGTCGTTCAATGCCCGGCAAGGTGCGCAAAATCACTTTCGACATCGCCATAAGCGCGCCAGTATTTCCTGCCGAAATGCAAGCCTGCGCCGCGCCGGATTTCACGGCCTCCACTGCCTGCCACATGCTGCTAACTTTGCGCCCCTGCCGCAGGGCGACACTTGGCTTCGCATCCATCGCAATCGACATATCGCAATGCACAAACGTACTGGCATTATTGACGATGGGCCGCTGGGACAGAGCGGGCTGCACAATTTGTTGGTCACCGAACAGCATGAAACGCGCATCGGGTCTAGAGACCAGCGCCTTTTCGATGCCGTTTAAAGTAACGTCCGGACCATGGTCGCCGCCCATCACATCGACAGAGATAACGGGATGGGTCATGTTTTCCCTAACCGATTGCCAAATACAGATGCGCCCATGGTTGCGTTAGTTTGCGGCGAATATCAAGTGCCTTCATCACCGGGCGTCGGCTTATGCAAATCAGCGAGAACGGCAAACGGGGAAACGGGTTGCTCTGGCGCAAGGTCTCCGGCATCAAATGCCGCCCCTTCTTTGCGGGGATAGGCAGGAATTTCCATGGCGAAAACCTGCATAGCAAGTTCGCCAATATTAGCGGCCCCGTCATCTGTCAAAGACTCCGGCAGATCGGTCTCGAAATCATCCTCCGGGATGACAAATTTCGCCACCATATTAACGGGCTGAAACTCCGCGGCAAAATCTTGTGATATCTGCGTCCACATCGGGTCAAGCGTGACCCCGCAGACCTGTTCGACGCGACCACGCACAGCACCCGTAACATGCACACAGCCCTCATCGAGCGGCATAATGCGCGCATGCACGGCAAGTCCTTCAATATCGCGCACGCCAAACCTTTCAGCCATTGAGGTGCGCATTTCCTCGGGCAGTTCAAACGCCACTTCGCGACCGGTAGGCGGCACCTCGTCCACACGTATATCAAAACTTAGCGTCAGGTCTTCCCCAAGCAAAAGATCGATATCAGCCATCTACAACTTCCAACTGTGGCGCGCCCTGAAAGCTGTTACCAGCCAGCAGATCATCCAACGCAACTCCACCCAAATGCGCTTCCAACGCCAGCGTATAGTCGGTTAACCCGTCCAGACCGGCGTTTTGGGCTGGCGATGGTTCGTTTTCGGGGTGAAGATTGCGCGCGAGAACATTACGAATGGCCGCTGGCACATGCGTGGTATCTGCATCGAAAGCCGTATCATAGGCAGTGGCGCGGCCATAAAATGCTTCGACCATTTTTTGCACCTTCTTGCCTACCCCCATATCGCCGACGCCAGCTTCGCGCATGGCCTGGTCCATATCTTTGAAAAACATATCAAAAACGTCCTGGCTTATCGTGGAACGCCCCATGCCAAGCGCGCGCAAACGGCGCAAAAGCAAATGTAGATGCAACGCCATCATATCGAACCGCCCATCAAAATCATCGGGTGCGCCACCGGTTTTATAAAATTCAGGACGTCGCGCCTGTTTGACGATCGACAAATACGCCGCGTGCACGGATGGCGATTTATCTTGAGGTTTCAGGAAATCTAAAATGCCCATCGGGTTTGCATCTCCAGCGGGGGAACAAAAATTCTGTTGCAACAGCATATACGATTGTTTAGGTCATTTATACGGTTTCGCGGTAGGCGAGTTAAAATGAAGCAGGCATTCAGCATGGTCTATTCTTCGGGCAAATATAAATCAGGAATTCGTGGTGCAGCGGCGGGCCTTGCACTGTCAGGGCTTCTCGCCTGCGCGCCAGTTATGGACATCCGCGGCTATGTTTTTGATGAATCTGTGCTTCCCCAGTTAGAAATTGGTAAAACATCCGAAACCGACATCATTTCAATAATGGGCTCACCCTCAACGATTTCAACGCTGAATGGTGGGGCGTATTATTACATCAACAGCAAGTTTGTAACCGAAGCCTATCGTGCCCCTAAAGAGGTGGAGCGGCGGGTGCTGGCGATATTCTTTGACGATGAAAAGAAAATTCGTGACCTCGGCTATTACACGCTAGAGGACGGCAAAATTCTGACGATTATCGAAAGAACAACGGAAACGCAGGGCCGCCAATTATCAGTGCTGGAACAGATATTCGGCAATCTTGGACGCTTTGAGTCTAGCGAAGGCGGCGGTATTAGCGACTTCTAGCGTTGAACGTCTGAGCATCAAATTTCGGCAATAAAAAACCCCCGGCAGATCGCTCTCCCGGGGGTTTTATTTTCGATCGCTACGTTAATGCGCCAGAACAGCAAGCATTAGAAGTGCAACGATATTGGTAATTTTAATCATCGGATTAACCGCAGGCCCGGCCGTATCCTTGTAAGGATCACCAACGGTGTCACCAGTCACCGCGGCTTTATGGGCTTCAGAGCCTTTGCCACCATGATTGCCGTCTTCGATGTATTTCTTGGCATTGTCCCAAGCACCGCCGCCAGCTGTCATCGACAGCGCAACGAACAGGCCCGTCACGATCACACCGAGCAGCATCGCACCTAGCGATGAGAACGCCGCTGAACGGCCAGCAATCTGCTCAATAATCAGATACAGGGCAATTGGTGACAGCACAGGTAGAAGCGACGGCACGATCATTTCTTTGATCGCAGAACGCGTCAGCAGGTCAACCGCCGCCTTGTAATCCGGCTTTTCTTCGCCTTTCATAATGCCCGGGTTTTCCCGGAACTGACGGCGTACTTCTTCAACGATCGCTCCACCAGCACGGCCAACGGCCATCATGCCCATGGCAGCGAACAAATATGGCAGCAAACCACCAATAAACAGTCCGGTCACCACATATGGGTTGGACAGCGAGAAGTCCGTCGTCACACCTGCGAAATACGGATATTCAGCGGGGTTGCTTGTGAAATATTTCAGATCTTGCGTGTAAGCGGCAAACAGCACCAGCGCACCCAGACCCGCAGAACCAATGGCATAACCTTTGGTCACAGCTTTTGTGGTGTTGCCAACTGCGTCTAGCGCGTCGGTGGTTTTGCGAACTTCTTCCGGCAGGTCAGCCATCTCAGCAATGCCGCCAGCATTGTCTGTCACTGGGCCAAAGGCGTCCAGAGCTACCACCATACCAGCCAGAGCCAGCATAGTTGAAACTGCGATGGCAATACCGAACAGGCCAGCCAGTGAGAAGGTCGAAATGATACCGACAACGATGACCAGTGCGGGCAGCGCGGTTGCTTCCATAGAAACAGCCAGCCCCTGAATAACGTTCGTGCCATGACCGGTTTCCGACGCTTTAGCGACCGATTTCACAGGGCGATAGTTCACGCCGGTATAATATTCAGTGATCCAGATAATCAGACCAGTAATGATCAAGCCGATAAACCCGCACAAATACAGATCCATGCCGTTAAACACCTGACCTTCAATATTGCGTTGTGTCTCAAGACCGATCACAGCATCAGTAACGAAGTAAAGCGCAATCAGCGACAAGACGGCCGAGGCGATGAAGCCTTTATACAGCGCCCCCATGATCGAGTTGCTTTTGCCCAAACGCACAAAGAATGTGCCGATAATCGACGTTACAATGCAGGTCGCGCCAATGGCGAGCGGGTACATCATCATGACCATTGTGTCTGCGGTGAAAAAGATCGAACTCAACACCATGGTGGCAACAATTGTCACAGCATAGGTTTCGAACAAGTCGGCCGCCATACCTGCACAGTCACCCACATTATCGCCTACATTATCAGCGATGGTTGCAGGGTTGCGCGGATCGTCTTCGGGTATGCCTGCTTCGACCTTACCAACAAGATCACCACCAACATCTGCGCCTTTGGTGAAAATACCACCGCCAAGACGGGCGAAGATCGAGATAAGCGAGGCGCCAAAACCAAGTGCAACCAGCGCATCGATAACTTGGCGGCTATCAGGGTCTAGGCCGAAACCGTCCACGAGAATAGCGAAATATACAGCCACGGACAAAAGCGCCAAACCAGCCACGAGCATGCCGGTAACAGCACCCGACTTAAAGGCCATGGAAAGTCCTGCAGCAAGGCTGGTGCTTGCGGCTTGCGTTGTGCGCACATTGGCGCGCACTGAAACGAGCATACCGACATAACCTGCGAGGCCTGATAGTGTTGCACCTACGACAAACCCAAGCGCAACTTTCAAGCCGAGGAAATAAGCTACCAGAACGGCGATGATGACACCGACAATGGCGATTGTCCTGTACTGGCGGCTCAAATAAGCCCCAGCGCCTTCTTGAATGGCTGCAGCAATTTCCTGCATTTTTTCATTGCCGGCATCGGCTGCCAAGATGCTTCGTACCGCCCAGATGCCATAGACAATGGCCAAAACACCAGACGCGATGATAAGCCACATAAGAGTGCTCATTAGATCTACCTCATTGTTGCCGAGGAACTTGTGGGCGCATGATGCGCCGCCCCCCTTGATTAAAGTGCCGAGAAAATGCCCGAAATTTGGCTTAAAAGCAACAAAAAGTCCTTTTAGGTTCGGGATTTGAAGAAAAATTTCTAAAAATGGCGGTATCCACGGTTTGCAAGCGTCATTTCATCTCCTGCATCATCGAGAAGATGGGCAGTAAACCCTCCAGAAACCGGAGCGATAACGGTGCCGATTCTTGTGATCCGAACGCCAGTATCACGCGCAATGGCGTCAACACGTACAACGTCATTAGGCGGCACGCAAAATGCCAGCTGGTAGTCATCGCCGCTGGTCAAAAGCGTCGCCAGCGCTATTTGATTATTGGCAAAGGCATGACCTGCTGCCGATAATGGCACCGCCGCGGCATCAATATGCATCGACACGCCGGAAGCGTGGCAGATATGGTCGAGATCGGCAGCAAGCCCATCAGATATATCGATGCACGCCGAAGCAACGCCCGCTAGCACCTGCCCCAGCTCAAGTTGCGGTTGCGGGCTTATATAGGCGGTCATATCAGCCGATGTTTCTTGGTTTTGATAGTCTTTAAGCCCCAAATAGCCATCGCCAATAACACCGGAGACAAACACCGCATCACCCGACCGCGCACCCGCTCGGCTTATCACTTTGGCTGCTTCCCCAACACCATGCACGCATATCGACACAAAAGGCGTTGGTGCATATACCGTGTCGCCGCCCCATAGCGCGACTTTGAAGGCAGTGAGACCTGCCCCAAAGCTATGAGAAAATTGCGTCAAGAACGGCTCATCCCAACTAGGCCCAATGCCTAGCGTCAACAAGCAACCTGCAGGAGTTGCGCCCATGGCCGCTAGATCTGACAAGGCGCATCCGAGCGCACGCTGGGCCACAATATCACCCGATGCGTCCGCCGGGAAATGCACCCCCGACACAAGCGCATCGGTAGACACCACACCGTGATATCCGGCTGGCACATCGAAAACTGCCGCGTCGTCGGCCAGACTGCGCGCCGCGTCGTGTGAAGCAAGCGGGCCAAACAAGCGGGATATGATGTCAAATTCGTCCACGGGTATCTTCTCGCCTTGCGTGAATAAAATGCCTCAAATCAGATGCTTCACAAAGTATACATCAAGCCCGTTAATCCCGCACAAAGCGTCTCGCACGATCACTTTGTCGGCGTCTCGCCATCACCAACAGCGCGCCCGACACGATCAAGTAGCGCATTTGCCATGCCACCTTCGGGACCATCAAAAAACGAATGGGCAATGTCACTATATTGCGAGATGAGAACACCGGCAGGTGCATCATTGCCGAAAACCAACTCAAACACCCCGCACCGCAAAATAGCCCGCAATGTGCTATCGAGGCGCGCCAAATGCCAATTATCGTTCAAATATTTATCGATCTGCCGATCGATAGGGGTCTGGTGGTCGACGACCCCGCGCAAAATCTTTTCAAAATATGCCGCATCGCCCTCTGGCATCTCCATGCCATCCATAGGATTGTCCATACGATGCGCGACAAACTCACGAATAATATTCTCGAGCGGTGTTTTCGCAATGTCCATTTGATACAGCGCTTGGACCGCTAAAAGCCGCGCTGCCGCGCGGGCGTCAAGGTCGCGCCCTGGGTTCATATCCGCCATTGATCACGCAAACCAAGCAGAGCCAGCGCTGCCTTTGCGGCTCCGCCGCCCTTGTCCTTTTCCGTTTTTTTGCATCGCGCCCAAGCCTGATCTTCATTTTCGACCGTCTGAATGCCGTTGCCGATCGCCAGACCATCTTTAAACCCAAGATCCATCAAACCGCGGGCGCTCTCACCACATACAATGTCATAATGTGTTGTCTCGCCGCGAATAACGACGCCCAGCGCAACATACCCATCATACGCGCCAGTTTGCGCGGCGTAGTTTATCGCCACCGGAACTTCCAAAACACCAGGAACGCTGACACGCTCATGCTGACAGCCCGCTGCTTCGAGCACGTCGACAGCGCCATCGGCCAGCGCGTCTGCCATCTCTTCGTAAAACCGCGCTTCGACGATGAGAATTTTTTTACTCATTCAATCATTCTCCGAATATTGGGCGTTGGCTGGCAATTCTCAGATCGTAACCATCCAATGCCACAACCGTGCGCGGCGTATCAGACAGCAATTCAATTTCGTGCAAACCTAAGTCGAGCACAATCTGCGCACCCATACCATAATCGCGCAATCTTGTCGGCATCCCTTCACCACTATCTTGCGGGTTCAAGCTATCGGAAAACGGCGTGGGCGACGTATTGCGGATAAACACAATGACGCCGCGCCCTTCATCGCCGATAATTTTCAAAGATTGCCGCAATGTATTGGCCCGCGGCATCGCGCTGCCCAACACATCGGTAACAATGTTCTCGGCATGAAACCGCGTCAAGACGGGGGTTGCACCCGATATATCACCTTTGACCAACGCAATGTGTTCTTCGTTCTCAATCGTATTGCGGAAAATAATCGCCTTGAACTCACCCCCCTCTTCTGTATCAAAACTTGTCTCGTGAATACGCTCTACAAGCGTATCTTTACGACGGCGATAGGCAATAAGGTCGGCAATCGTGCCAAGTTTCAGCCCGTGCAATTGCGCGAATTGAACCAGATCCGGCAACCGCGCCATGGTGCCGTCATCATTCATGATCTCGCAAATCACGCCAGAAGGATAAAGCCCCGCAAGACGGGCAATATCCACCGCGGCTTCGGTATGCCCAGCGCGCATCAAAACGCCGCCTTCGCGCGCGACAAGCGGGAACACATGCCCAGGTGAGACAATATCCGTGCTGCCTTTGGTTGGATCGATCGCAACAGAAATTGTGTGCGAGCGGTCATGCGCGGAAATACCCGTGGTAATACCCTCGCGTGCTTCGATGGAAACGGTGAAAGCCGTCTGATGGCGCGACCGGTTGGTTTGCGACATAAGTTCAAGCCCCAGCTGGTCTGAACGGTCTTGCGGCATCGACATGCAGATCAGCCCTCGGCCGAACTTTGCCATAAAGTTAATCGCTTCAGGGGTCGCCATTTGCGAGGGAATAATCAGGTCACCCTCATTTTCGCGGTCTTCAGCGTCAACCAGAACAATCATTTTGCCATTGCGGGCGTCTTCAATAATGTCCTCCGTTGGTGACAGATATTGGCTGTATTCAGACATTTTCGTCTCCTTCGGTTTCTTTCAGGCGCGCAACGTAGCGCGCAAGCACGTCAATTTCTAGATTGATCTGATCGCCCGCACGCAAGTTTCCCCACGTCGTAACGCTTTGTGTGTGCGAGATAAGGTTGACCCCGAACGTATCGGCATCAACCTCATTGACCGTCAATGAGGTGCCGTCCAGCGTGATCGAACCTTTCGGCGCGACGAAACGCATAATCTCGCGCGGCGCCCGGAAGGTAAAACGCTGACTGTCACCCTCCGCACGGATGTCGACAATTTCCGCAACGGCATCAACATGACCCGACACAATATGCCCACCAAGCTCGTCGCCAAGTTTCAGCGCACGCTCCAGATTAAGCGCATCACCCTCTTGCCAGCCGCCTGCCGTTGTGACATCCAGCGTTTCTTTCGAGGCTTCAACGGCGAACCAATTTTTTCCTTCGCGCGTACCTTTTTCGATAACGGTGAGACACACACCAGAGCAGGCAATCGATGCCCCGAGATCGATGCTGTCCGGTGCGTAGGCCGTTTCAATTTCAAAGCGCGTATCGCCGCCTGCGGTAATTGAAGCGACCCGCCCGATATCTGTTATAATTCCTGTAAACACCTGTTTAGGCCTCCTTTTCAGATCTGCGGCGCCAAAGACTGAAGCTGTCCGAGCCGAATATCATGCGTGCACTGCACTCAAAATTCTGCTCAAGGTCAGTTGGATTGAGCCCCATGCGGGATATATCACTTTCTCCCGTCATGGCGACCTCATGTGCTGCTGTGAACAACGCGATCTCGTCAACCATCTGGTCATTTAGAAACGCTGCCGCAAGCTGCGGTCCGCTTTCGAGCAAAACGCGATTAATGCCGCGCGCCGCCAAGTCGATCAACACATCTTTGGGATGCAGTGTATCGATCCGACACAGCTCAACATTCTCCGTCAGAGCACCGTGCTGCTCGCAAGCTAAGATAACCGGTGCGGTTTTAGCCCGCGCCGCGAGTTTACTGTTGGCCGGAAATAACCCATGACGGCTCATCACCACCGGCAGGGGCGAGCGGGCAGTCATGCCCGGCAGACGACAATCCAACCCCGGATCGTCTGTTTCGAGCGTGCCACGTCCGGTAATAATCGCATCATGCGTCGCACGCAGCATATGTCCATAGCCGCGCGACAAGGATCCTGTAATCCATGGACTTTCGCCTTCCGGCGTGCGCATAAAACCATTTTTGCTGACCGCGAGCTTGAGCGTGACATATGGGCGGCTGTCGCGCACGCGGACCAAAAAGCCCGCCGTCACCTGCAGAGCCTCCGCTGCCAAAAGCCCCTGGTGCACACGAATACCAGCCTGCCGCAGCTTTTCAGCACCCCTCCCCGCCACGCGTGGGTCAGGATCTTCTAACGCATAAAATACCTTTGAAATGCCCGCCGCGACCAACGCATCAGCACAAGGACCGGTTTTGCCCGTATGCGCGCACGGCTCCAACGTTACATAGGCCGTACCGCCCCGCGCTGCATCTCCGGCATGTTTCAGGGCTTCGGTTTCAGCATGCGGGCGTCCACCTGCTTGCGTCCAGCCAATGCCCGCCACCGCGCCGTGCGTATCCACAATAACGCAGCCAACAGCGGGGTTTGCGGCGGTCGCACCGAGCCCTCGCCAGGCAAGGCGCACAGCCTGCTGCATAAATTGCGCATCGGCTATATCTTGAGTTTGGATGTCGTGCGTCTGCATAAATCCCCGTTTCCGGGAGATTAATCGTCGCCATCCGACTGGATCGACATTTCCCCCAAAAATTCTTCAAAGTCTTTAGCTTCGCGGAAATTCCGATACACAGACGCAAAGCGCACATAAGCAACTTGATCTAGCGCGTAAAGACCCTCCATCACCAGTTCGCCAACAAGTTTGGCCGGAATTTCACTCTCACCGAAGTTCTCTAGCCGACGAACAATGCCACTCACCATACGCTCAATACGTTCCGGCTCAACGGGGCGTTTTCGCAGAGCGACTTGCACAGATCGCATGAGCTTGTCACGCTCAAACGGCACTTTGCGTCCGGTGTTTTTAACAATGGTTAGCTCGCGCAGCTGGATACGCTCAAACGTCGTAAAACGTCCCCCGCAATCAGGACACACCCGGCGGCGGCGAATAACGGTATTTTCTTCTGTTGGCCGGCTGTCCTTAACCTGCGTATCAGCATTCATACAATAAGGACAGCGCATCAGGTTCGCCTAGTAGATCGGGAACTGGGCGCACAGCGCTTTTACTTGTTGTTTAACTCTGGCTTCGGCTTCGGGTGCCTCATTGCCATCAGCCACGGCGATTGCATCCAGAACCTCGGCGATCAGATCCCCGATACGGCGAAACTCAGCAACGCCAAATCCGCGCGTTGTGCCAGCCGGCGTGCCAAGACGCACGCCCGAGGTCACCATTGGTTTTTCTGGATCAAACGGCACACCATTTTTGTTACATGTAATATTTGCACGCTCCAATGCGGCTTCGGAAATATCGCCCGTCAGCCCCTTGGGACGCAGATCGACAAGCACTAGGTGGTTCTCGGTGCCGCCAGAAACAATATCAAATCCGTGGCCTTGTAGCGTATCGGCCAACGCACGGGCATTATTCACAACCTGTTGAATATACAGCTTATAATCTGGTTCCAATGCCTCGCCAAAAGCCACGGCTTTTGCCGCAATGACATGCATGAGCGGACCGCCCTGAATGCCGGGGAAGATGGCTGAGTTGAACTTTTTGCCCAGTGCTTCGTCATTGGACAAAATCAGCCCACCGCGCGGACCACGCAAAGTTTTATGCGTTGTTGTGGTCACGGCATGTGCATGCGGCAATGGGCTTGGATGGGCGCCCCCCGCAACAAGGCCGGAAATATGCGCCATATCAACCAGCAAGTAAGCGCCAACACTGTCGGCAATTTCGCGGAAGCGGGCAAAGTCAATCACACGAGGATAGGCTGAGCCACCCGCAATAATCAGCTTTGGCTGGTGCTCTTTGGCAAGCGCTTCAACTTCATCGAAATCAATACGATGGTCATCACGCCGCACGCCATATTGCACGGCATTAAACCATTTGCCGGATTGGTTGGGTGCCGCGCCGTGGGTCAAATGCCCACCGGCCGCGAGGCTCATGCCCAAAATTGTGTCGCCTGGCTGAATAAGAGCTTGCATAACCGCCTGATTGGCCTGCGAACCAGAGTTCGGCTGCACATTTGCATAGGCGCAATCATATAGTTTGCATACGCGCTCAATCGCCAGCGCTTCAGCCACATCAACATGTTCACAGCCGCCATAATATCGGCGGCCCGGATAGCCTTCGGCGTATTTATTGGTCAGAATTGATCCCTGCACCTGCATCACGGCACTGGAGACAATATTTTCGGAGGCGATCAGTTCAATCTGTTCGCGTTGACGGGCCAACTCATTGCCCATTACCTGCGCTATGTCCGGATCTCGTGCCGCGATATCTTCGCTAAAAAACGGATTGTTGCCGGCCACCGGAAGTTCTTTGCTTTCCGACATGCTAGGTCCTTTCACCCACAAGTTTGCGATGACAGTTGTGTACCACAATCGCACGCCGTCACCAACCGACGTTGATCGCCATCTCGTCGCAGGTAATCAATATCAACAGAAACCTTTATTACGCCCACATGTTTCGCGCGATAAGCACCGACTTCAGCAACGCACAATCGTCAGTCATAATGCCGTCGACGCCCATATCCACTAATTCGTGCATGGTTGATTCGTCATTTACCGTCCAAACATGCACCTGCAAGCCCAGCTTGTGCGCATGCGCAACAATCGGCGCACTCACAAAAGATACACCATTGCGGCTAAAAGGCAGTTGTAAGCAACCGGCTGAGAACCGAGCATTAAGCCCCATCCAAGCCGCTAAATGGAACCGCGCAGATTCTGTGACCCCCGCAACATGGCTCAAGGGCCGCCCGACAAGCCGACAAACTTTCGACACGCGCGCATCGTTGAAAGCCGCAATATTTAGCCGCGCATCATCGTTCAGGCGACGCACAAGATCAGCTAATGGCTTGACCACTGGCCAAGCCTTAGCATCAATATTAAACCGGCAAGCTGGAAACGCTTCCAGCACGTCTGCAAGCCGCGGGATAGCATGGTCGCCAGCAATGCGGATGGCGTCTACATCGGCGGCATCGAGGGCGCTAATGGCGATGTCATCGCCCGTCATGCGCAACAGGCTGTCATCGTGAAAGGCAAAAACCTCGCCATCGCGCGAGGCGTGGACATCCGTTTCCATATAGACATAGCCTTGCGCGGCAGCGTCAGCAAAAGCAGCCATGGTGTTTTCAGGTGCGTTGCGATCGCCACCCCGATGGGCGAAAGCAAGCATACCGTCATATTCAAGAAAGGCGTATCGCGGCGTGGGGCGCATGATTTCATCCAATTTATTGCTGACACGCTGGGCCGGTGTCGCTTATTATAATGCATGTTAGATATTACAATTTTATTCGCTAGTCCCGTCACAGCGGGTGCCGTTTCCGCCGCGATGCTTCTTATCTCTGTATGGATTGTTAGCCTTTTACTAAAAGATGCCAGTATTATCGACATGTTCTGGGGCGGCGGCTTTGCGCTTATCGCCGCGGTTGCACTGGCTGTTGGCAGTAATCTAAGCCCTGCAGCACTTGCACTGGCAAGCCTGGTCGTGCTTTGGGGTTTGCGGCTGTGGTTGCATTTATTTTTGCGTTGGCGACGCGAAGGGGTTGAAGACTTTCGGTACCAACGCATGCGCGCCTATCACGGCAACAATTTCTGGTGGCGCAGCCTGTTTACCGTCTTCGCGTTTCAAGGTTTATTGATGTGGCTCATCGCCATGCCCTATATGACCGCGCTCGATTTCGGTGGCCCGTCTGCGGCCCCTATCGGCGCATTGATTGGCCTCGCCATTGCTTTGGGCGGACTTATCATGGAAACAATGTCGGATATTCAGCTTACAAAGTTCCGCGCCACAGCCCAGCCCGGCGACCTCCTGACCGATGGCTGGTGGTCGCGCACCCGCCACCCGAATTATTTCGGCGATGCAATGTTCTGGTGGGGCATCTGGGTTGCCGCGGTCGCGACAACGCCGGAAATTATCTGGACAATTTACGCGCCTGCGCTGATGAACTTCCTGATCGTGCGCGTCTCCGGAGCCGCCATGTTAGAGCGCCATATGATCAAAAAAACCGGATATGAGGAATACATGGCGCGCACCAACCGTTTCGTGCCGCGCATTTTCACCAACCGATCCTAAATTTCGCCTTGTAACATGCGCATAATGCCCGAAAAGTCGAGACCATCTGCACCGGCTTCTGCCATTTGCTGATAGAGCGATGTGGCGCGCGCGCCCATCGGCGTCTCGCAGGTCGCTGTCTGGGCAGCTTCTTGCGACAGGACAAGGTCTTTCAACATCATCGCCGCTGTGAAACCAGCCTGATAGTCATTATTGGCCGGGCTGGCAGGCACCGGCCCGGGCATTGGGCAATAACTCGTCATCGACCAGCACTGGCCCGACGCGGTTGACGAAATATCAAAGAATGTCTGGGCGTCCAAACCCAGTTTCTCGCCCAACATAAATGCCTCGCATGTGCCGATCATGGAAATGCCCAGCAGCATATTATTGCAAATCTTGGCAACCTGACCATTGCCACTGGCACCGGCATGGAAAATATTCTTACCCATAACCTCAAGCACCGGCTGCGCTTGACGGTAGGCTGCATCCGAGCCGCCGACCATAAAGGTTAGCGTGCCCGCCGACGCCCCACCGACGCCGCCCGAAACTGGCGCATCGACCATATCAAAACCGGCGTTCAGTGCCGCGCCGCTGACGCGCCGCGCTGTGTCGACATCAATCGTCGAACTATCGATCAATAACGCACCTGCCTTGGCAGATGCCAGCACACCCGTATCGCCCAGATATACCTCCTCGACATGACGCCCGGCTGGTAGCATGGTGACAATAATTTCTGCCTGCGAAACAGCCGCCGCGATATCATTAGCCGCTGTGCCGCTCGCTGTCCCCAACTCTCGCATTGCCGCGTCCACATGGTCGAACCCCGCTACATTATGTCCAGCGGCGGCGAGGTTTTTCGCCATTGGCAGCCCCATATTCCCCAGACCAACAAAACCAATTTTAGCCATGTGTCTCTCCAAGTTTAAGTTCATCCGCGCCCAGCGGCGCAAATATAGCTTCAATGTCCTGCGCTGTAACCGCGCCGTGATGTGGCGGCGTCCAAGCCGGTGCGTTGTCTTTGTCTAGAATAACGGCCCGCACACCCTCATAAAAATCTGGGCGCGCCATGAGGCGCGTTACGGCCCGCATTTCCATACGCATACATTCGTCAAAATCAGCTTGCGCCCCGACCCGCATCTGATGCAGGGCGACACCAGCACTCATGGGCGATTTTGTATTAATAATGCCGGTCTGCTCAACGGCCCACGGCGTATTAGCGGCATCGAGTTTTGCAAGAATATCGACCACCGTATCGGCACAAAAAGCCGCGTCGATATCATCGCGCATGTCTGCCAGCGGTGCGGGGCCTACGTCTTGGTTAAACGCGTCCAGCGTCGCCGCAATATCCTCACCCGCTGCGAGGTGTTGTTTTAGCAACACCAATTGGGACGCAGGCGTAAACTGGGTTGCGATGCCAGTATACACTAAATCTTCGGCGCGAAGCCGTGCGCCGGTGAGTACCAGATACGTGCCGATGTAGCCTGGCAAGCGTGGCAAAAAATACGTCCCCCCAACGTCAGGCAGCAAACCAATGCCGGTTTCCGGCATTGCAAAAACCGTGTTTTCAGTGGATACGCGATAAGCACCATGCACCGAAACACCAACGCCACCCCCCATCGTTATGCCATCAATGAGCGCGATATAGGGCTTGGGGAATGTTTTGATCAGATGGTTGAGCGTGTATTCCTCGCGGTAGAACCCGGTAGTCTCGGGCGCGTTGGCGCGCCCCCAATCGTGCAGGGCGCGAATATCACCCCCCGCGCAAAATCCCTTTTCTCCTGCCCCTTCAATAATGACATGGGAAATAGCGGCATCGCCCGCCCAGCGGTTCAGCACCGGGGTTATGTCTCGCACCATCGATAGGGTTAGCGCGTTAAGCGCTGCCGGTCGGTTCAGCGTGATAACGCCGCTGGCGCCGTTTTGGGCAAAAGTAACGTCCATTATGCGTTCAACAAATGCCGCGCAATAATCACGCGCATAATCTCGTTTGTACCTTCGAGAATTTGGTGAACGCGCAGATCACGCACCATGCGCTCAACCTCATAATCCTGCAAGTAACCATACCCGCCATGGATCTGCAGTGCTTCATTGGCAACGTTAAAACCAGTATCGGTAACAAATCGCTTAGCCATAGCGGAACGTTTCGTGCGGTCCGGATCATTAGCATCAAGCGCACGGGCCGCGTCATACAGCATCAGTCGTGCGGCTTGTAAATCTGTCGCCATATCAGCCAGCTTGAATTGTATCGCCTGAAAATCGCTAATCTTGCTGCCGAATTGCTCACGCTCACCAGCATAGGCCAGCGCCTTATCAAAAGCGCGCTGAGCCGTACCAAGCGAACAGGCCGCAATGTTCAACCGCCCGCCGTCAAGACCCTTCATGGCAAATTTGAAGCCCTCGCCTTCATTACCCAGCAGGTTTTCGACGGGCACGCAACAATCTTCGAAAATGACCTGAGCCGTTGGCTGATTGTTCCAGCCCATTTTTCGCTCATTTGCACCGAAACTCAGGCCGGGCGTGTCCTTTTCAATCAAAAAGCAGGAAACTCCACCTGCACCATCGTCGCCCGTGCGCACCATCACGACGTAAAGATCAGATTGGCCCGCGCCGGAAATGAATGCTTTGCCACCGTTCAAAACATAATGATCGCCTTCGCGAACGGCCCGCGAGCGCATAGCTGCCGCGTCTGAACCGGAATCTGGCTCCGTCAGACAATAGCTCGCCATCATATCCATGCGCATAAGTGGCGGCAGATACTTCGCTCGCTGGCTGTCATTGCCGAAACTGTCAATCATCCAACTCGCCATGTTGTGAATTGTCAGATAGGCCGCGGTCGATGTGCACCCCGCCGACAGTGCTTCAAACACAAGCGCTGCCTCAAGTCGGCTTAATCCCGACCCGCCATGTTCTTCGCCCACATAAACGCCAGCAAACCCTAGCGCTGCAAGCTCGCGCAAAACATCGGTTGGAAAAATTCTTTCCGCATCCCATTTCGACGCGTGCGGTGCCATTTCCGACATGGCGAAGTCATACGCCATATCCTGAATGGCCTTTTGTTCCTCGGTAAACATAAACCCTCCTACGATGCCACTTTGTACACCCTTTCGGTGGGCCCCTGCAATCGCCACACGCCCTTTACGAAGAGATTGCCGCCATCGGACAGGCGCGCTATGAATACGCGGGAACCGGAGAAACCAATGATAAACCGAAAATTTCCAGAAACTCGTTTGCGGCGCCTGCGCCAGAGCGACTGGTCGCGCCGGCTGGTCCGCGAAACCCGGCTTAGCGTTGATGATCTCATTTGGCCGCTTTTCATTATTGACGGCGAGAATACGCGCACGCCTATCGCTTCAATGCCCGGCGTCGAGCGTCTGACGATTGATCTCGCGGTTGAAGCGGCACGTGAAGCCGCAGATCTGGGCATTCCGGTGCTGGCACTTTTTCCCAATACACCGGCAGAGCTTAGAAATGCCGAGGGGACGCAAGCCTATAGTCCCGACAATTTGGTTTGTCGGGCAACGCAAGCCATTAAATCTGCCGTGCCGCAAATTGGCATTTTATGCGATGTCGCACTCGACCCTTATACCGACCATGGGCATGACGGATTGATGGCTGATGGCGAAATTTTGAACGATGAAACTGTGGAGGCACTGGTGCGCCAGACGCTAATCCAGGTTGCGGCGGGTTGCGATATCATCGCACCATCCGATATGATGGATGGGCGCATCGGGGCCATTCGTACCGCGCTCGAAGCCAAAAGCCATACCAACACGCTGATTATGGCCTATAGCGCAAAATATGCGTCGGCGTTTTACGGGCCGTTCCGCGAGGCTGTCGGGTCGGGCGACCGGCTGAAAGGCGACAAGCGCACCTATCAGATGGACGCAGCCAACTCAGATGAAGCCTTGCAGGAAATCGCGCTCGATATCGAAGAAGGCGCAGACATGGTAATGGTGAAGCCGGGCATGCCCTATCTCGATATTGTAAGCCGGTGCAAACAATCATTTGGCGTGCCGACATTTGCATATCAGGTGTCCGGTGAGTTCGCCATGCTCGCCGGTGCCATTGAGCGCGATTGGCTCGACCGCGACGCTATCATTCTGGAAAGCCTAACCGCGTTTAAGCGCGCTGGTGCTGACGGCATGCTGACTTATTTCGCGCGCGACGCCGCTCGCCTGCTGGCTTAACCGTCATTTAACTGCCATTAAGCGGCCAGTGTAGTCCGATGCCAAAGCGCGTTTCATCGCGCCGCGACCCAGCCAGAACAGCATCTCCCTGCAAGCGCAACGTCATGGGTCCAACGTCGTAATCCTTTTCGATATGCATATCCATCGACCGCGTCTGTGATATGGCAAGGCTTTGGTCTCGGAAAATCACATCCCCGCCTGGTAGACGCTGTGCGGGTAAACGAAAATCTATATCCCCCTGCTCAAAATGTAGCGGCTGAGCGACCTCGAAATTCCAGCCCCGCCAATCAAGATCAACGGCAAAGCGCGAGGAGATGATATCATTTGCGCCGCGCACCAGACTGGCGCTTCTACCTTCTAGCGCACTGAAACCAATATCAGCCCGATAGCCGATCTGCATGGTCGTTGACACACGGCGGTTGCCAGAAAGTCCAACAAACGTGGTGTGACCCGTGCCGGTCTGTAGCGCACCCTGCCCGATGCTACCCAGTAATCCTGCTGTTTCCAAAACCACGCCGCCGTGAAAGCTAACCATCCCACTGTCATTGCTATTTTTGGCCATGGGTAGGTATTTTGCCGATATGCCGAGCACTTGCGGCCCATCTTCTCGATAACCGTCCCGCCCGGCAAAGCGCGTGATAACCACGTTGGGCATCGCAGGAATAGATGCATGATTGACATTCATGCGGCCGGATGCGCCTCGATAAGTTTGTAAATAAGGCGCTGCTGCGGGCGCGAGATGTGCCGCTTGCGCAAATGGCACGCCGATCCAGTACTGGGCATCGTCACTGCGCGCTACCAATTTAGGCGTCGGTACAAGGCCCAACGTATCCGGTTCAGTGGCAGGCGACACAAATGCAGACATCGGCACCTCAAAGGGCGTGCCCAGCGTATCGAGAACGATAATTTTTTCGTTTTGCAATTGCTCGAGCATATCTTCTGGCAGCAAGCCGCCGCCAACAAAGCTGGAACTGGGCGCAGTGAGCCCGCCATCGGGCATGGGAATGTTTAACGCACCGGCTGGCGATAGTGCCGCGCGGACATCCACTACACCGCGGCCATAAACAGCCGCATTGCCATAAACCCCGGTATTATTCTCCGTTGCCAGCAGCCGCGCCGTATATTCAGGCACGGACAACTGATCGCCAAAAGCCTCCATCATTAATGCCAGAACCCCAGAAACATAAGGCGCTGCATAGCTAGTGCCACGCGCATAACCGTCCCCGCCGCCTGCCGCCGGTACGATCGTACCGGC
>MDTB01144847.1_pt1 | contig 21294 bp, 28 predicted proteins | sample 811161 | NCBI WGS metagenome assembly MDTB01 (sample SAMN05326650, study PRJNA326480) | marine metagenome | isolation source: seawater | place: Mediterranean Sea | collected 2009
CTCACCATTTCCACCTCCCTCACCACCACCACCTCCATCGCCGCCGCCGCCGCAACCACCACCGTCGAACCCACCGCCACCATCCCAACCACCGTCGCCGCCACCATCCCAACCACCGCCACCGCCGCCGTCTCCGCCACCGCCCCCGTCTCCGCCGCCACCTCCGTCGCCGCCACCACCACCTCCACCGTCACCACCACCTCCACCACCGCCATTGTCTTCCCCTCCACCTCCCTCACCGCCACCATCCCAACCACCGCCACCGCCCCCGCCACCACCTCCGTCGCCGCCATTGCCTTCACCTCCACCTCCCTCACCATTCCCACCTCCCTCACCACCACCGCAACAACCAGCTTCGCCACCGGCGCCTCCTCCTGGAGCCGCACGTCAAGTCATTCATGCTGTGACCGGATCAGGGCGGTGTAGGTACAATTGTAGTACATGTGAAGGTGAGGACGGTTACACGTATGAAATTACTAGTAGCGTTAGCGACGAAACCGATTGTGCAATTGCATGCAGGGACACGTATGCTATCGCATATGAGTTTTCTGCCGTACGGTCAACTGGACAAAACGAATGTGAGTGTTGGAAACCGCCATACGAACCGCTGTATGAGGAACTCGAAGACTGCTGCGGGCCTAGTGACTTTTTCTCCACATTGGTGTGCCGTGTTTTCACAGACCCCATCTTCTCACTGCCGAGCCCACCGCCACCTCCATCAGCTCCTCCACCGCAACAACTCTATGTTTGTGATTATTCGGCAATCGTCGGTTCAAGATATATTTCTTTCCCGTGTATAAATACCGATATGAGTTTATTTAATGTATTGGGCATTCATAACACATTTGATGTCTTCCGATCTTCTACGAACTTCCATACATTTATAAATTCCTTCTGGCTGCCACCCGGTAGTATAGAAAATGTTAGGGCGTATCAGCTCAGAACTGCGGCGCCTGCTGTCAGTTTCAACTATAGTGGTCTAAGTGCCTCATGTGAAAACATAAGTGTGGTAACAGGTGTGAATTTGTTCCCTTATCTCTTACATCAAACGTCTGATGTCGAAAGTGCATTAGGAACAACCTCATTTGCACCGGGGGATCAGCTAAGGGATGTCAACAACGGTTTATTCTCCACAAGATTCGGATCATCGCTTTGGATTCCTTCTATAAACATGTTTGTGAATCAAGGATATTTACTGAAAACTAGTAACAGTCCTTTTACATTCAATTATTGCTCTGAAAGCTCTCGGACGTCGGGTAGACGGCTTTCTACTCGTAAAACATTCACTCGTAGACAATTGAGTGCGCCTGGATGGGTCTCTAATCCAAGCGAGTTTGATCAGCAGCACAATTCTCTGTTTCATATAAAGGTATTCAGAACAGATGGTACAGAAATTTTACCAGTTCAGGTCGTTTGGGAAGGAGGTTCAAACGAAATGGCCGCTTTCATAGGTTCCCAGGTAACGGGTCATTGCCAGCAAACGATCACCGGGTTTTCTAGCGATGGCATCCCTGACCAATACCAAATGACAGTTTACATGCATGTCACGCCCTCTGTCACTGACTTTCAATTCTATGAAGGGGATACAAATACATTTTACAAATGTGAAAGTCAAACTATTCATAACTCTGTCACATATGGTAGTATAATTACTCCATTGGAATTGACGTGCACCATACAGTCTCTTCTTCCCCAGACCCCAAGTCCTGAGTCTCCACCTCCTCCGTTATCTCCGAGTCCTGGGTCTCCGCCACCTCCATTATCGCCTAGCCCCTCTTTCCCACCCCCTCCATCGGCTCCGAGCCCTAAGTCACCGTCACAGTCACCCCCATCGTCTCCGGGTCCTGCATCTCCACCCCCTCCATTCCCACCGTCTCCGTCATCTCCAGATCCTGCTTCCCCGCCACCTCCGTCGTCTCCAAGTCCCGAGTCGCCACCATCTTCTCTACCTCCGTCTCATCCACCTTCACTTCCTCCATCCAGACCTCCATCGGCACCTCCGTTCTCGCCTTTGCCCCATATGCCTCCTCCTCCATCACCGAGCCCGCCTCCGCCTTCTCCTGAATCCCCTCCTCCTCCTATTTCACCATCCCCCAACCTGCCCCCTTCACCAGCCTCTCCTTCTCCAGAAGATCCGCCTCCTCCGAGTCCTCCCTTACCGATTGCCCCTCCTCCCCCGGTGTCTCCTTCTCCGGAGAATCCGCCACCACCTGTATCGCCTTCCCCGAACTCGCCTCCCCCGGAGCAGCCTCCGTCTCCTAATGAGCCACCTTCACCGAGCACACCTCCTTCTCCTGACCCTCCTCCCCCTGACCCCCCTCCGCCTCCCGCCCCTCCGTCTCCGGGTGTTCCGCCTGAATCTCCTCCTCCGTCCCCGTTCACACCGCCGTTCCCCCCGTCTCAGCCCCCGCCTCTCCTTCCCCCCTTTTCTCCGGAGTCAACAAGCGACTTTCCGTCTTGGATTTATGCATTCTCTGTGGCCATATTATTCTGTTGTTGTTTCGTGTGCTTCGCTTTCATAAAGTCAAGAGACGAAGATGATGGAAAAAATAAAGCGGTTCGAAAATCGAATAGAGCGAGAATAGAAGACGTGCGATATTCTACTGGCTATGAACAGTCTTCACAGCGTAATCCTTATGCAGAGCGTTATATGACGCGATATGAGAATCGCGTGTAATATATCATTTCTCGTATCCTCAATCGTTTTAAGAGTCTGAATGAATGTTCAGACCAAACTCATAGGAGTCTCAGCTTGGTCCACTCGAGACCAAACAGTATGTCCTGCACTTGCCACTTCTGTGTTTCTCCATGTGTGCAATGGCACACTTCAGCAACTGCAGTCACCTTGCCGATTGCGATTAGGTTTACGGACGATGTACTTGGTTTTTCTACTTGGGCGTGGCTCGTCAACTTTGACGGTACGGATCTATGGATCAAGTGTATGGCAATGATAGACGGTTCGTATGGGCCGCGTACATTCAGCAATGCACTCGATGCTGCACATGCAGTCTGTGGCGATATCCGTTGTTCTCCTCCACAAGGAGTGACTGAAGCGGAGAAGATGTGGCATTTCAAAACGCAAGAAGGGTTTCGGAGCATTCGAAGCCTGCGCTCGGACAACGTCAGTGTGGTAGTTTCTTCTGCGAACACAAACGGTTTGAATTCCACGACTATGAACTGTCGTGGAAACATGTCTTCTTATGTGAGCGTCCACCAACCGAACGACCCTTCACAACCAGAACCATGTGGTCTGCTAGCCCTGGGGAACAAGCGCAAGCGCGTTTCTGCTTCTTCGAAACGAAAACAGCAACAGTGCGAGCAAGCCCCGCCTCCCACATCGCCAGTCGTCAAAAATCCTAAAAAACCTCCATATGATCTCGCCATACTCGGTGGAAACAAAGACGTGCAAACAATTGCTGCTGAGGCAAAAATGCCATGGTCTACAGAAACAATCACAGAGCTCCTCACTAACGGTGCAAAAGTTCCTCTGATCAAAGTCTCAACTGTACTACAAGGCAGATATGGTTTTGTTGAATGTTCATTCACCCTTCCGGATGGCACTGTCGTTCACAACGTGTGGATCCACATCAACCTGTTGTCTTTCAAGTACATGGATAGGATCAAGCATTTGCTCTGATCAGTTTATGTTTTAATGGACATGTAGTGACAAAAAAATATATGTCACTGGACGATGTATTCAGTCACATAATAGACCACTTAGACCTGGTAGACATAGTCTCTGCATGGGAGGCTTTGGATATGCCGTCGTTGAACAAGGAAGATGTGTATACGTTGTGTAAACGGATGAGGTTGAAATATCGCACAAAGTACTCTATGCACTCTCTGGTGCACAAGTTCAGGGACACTTGTCGCTGTAATATGTGTGGGAAACCTACAAGATGTGCTGTTCTGAAGAACCGCCGCAGAGAGCTTCTGTGCACCGACTGTGCTCCGAATTATTTGGTATCGAGAAATGAAGTCAGGTACATGCTAAGTACTTACTCAAAGGAGATACAAAAGAAGGTGACAAAAACACCTTGGCATACATCGGGTCTGAAAATTGCGCGCAGGGCACCTCATGGAGGTGCGCACCTCTACTGGAAATGCGACGTAATGAATTTATTAAAGCGAGCTGAAACACATGTCAGTTCGTAGGGCACTTATATTAATCCTCCTATACGTATAACAAATATGAAAGCAAGTTATCACTTGCGAGTGATAGAACATGAAATCAAATGGGAGTCGTCTGCTAAAACATATCTCGTACAGTGTCTTGAACGCCTCATAGTAGCTCAGTCGGGCTGCTGTGATGTTTTGGCCCCTTCCGAAGAGGTCCGTGCTGCATGTTTATATATGCAAACATATCACAGGCTAAAGATAAATTGTGTTCATGTTTTGAAGAAAGAAATTTCGAGGTTCATACGGAGAATGTTATTTCAAAGAAAGTTTAAAACGATACTGAAAAGTGTTTCTGGCTCGACCAGTTCTCTTTCGTTGAAGTTGCGGAACCGGACGATAAGGCCACCCGCGCTTCCGATGATGTCGGAACCATTAACGTGTAATATTTCTCCTTGAAGCACCAAGTCTCCGCTTGGAGGACAAGTACCTCCAAAAATAATCTCATGTTGGATACATGTCCCCAAAGAAAAACGCTTGAATAGTTCGCCAACAATTTTCCGCTCTTTATGCATGACCAAAAGTGGCAAGTCAAACGAAACCCCATCTTTCAAAAAAACACGTGTGATGTCACTTTTTTCTTCACAACGATCAACGGAAGTCGTACGACTCATTGTGGGTCGGTGTTTCATCTAGACGGCTTTGAATTTGATGAGCGTCTGCGTTTTGAATCAGGACGTTCACGTTGCACCGGGTTGAAAGTGACGTCATCTTGTTCTTCCCCAAGTAGAAGCTGTGATTTCATGAGAATCGAACGAGCTATTTTTACGTCGGTGTTGGCCGACATGTAAGAGCCGTTTTCATCCACAAGCTCACATTCAACTTCGTATACGGGTGCTACCATGTGCTGAGCATGCTCGACTGCAGATCTGCTGTTCGCAGACCATGTTTTGGATAGCTCATAGCACCATACTAGGTTACCTTCTCTCACATCCTTGAAACGCCTTCTTTGTTTTATCCTGACGTAAGAAGGTATGCATACATTTGGAGGGTCGTTTACTGGAGTTTCACTTGCGAATGATACACGGAACGCATTTTCGTCTTCGCTCGAGTGTTCCAATACACATTCGTTTTCGGTTACCTTTGTGATATGCTCGGTTTTAACGTTCATATTTTCTGAGTCGAACGTCACTCTTGTTCTTGTTTTGACATCACGAGTGTTGTAATGATAGTCTAAAACTTCAGACCATGTTTCTTCTCCCTCCAATGTAGGGGCTGACTGCATATCTGTAATTAGCTGATCGAATTCATGGCGTTCAACGCCCGGAATAAACTTGCCATTAATGTATTTGCCTATTCTTATTTCAAGTTCGCCGTTCTTTTTTTTCTTTCTGAAGTCGGATACGACCTCCGAAACTTGTCTCACAGAACTACTTTCCATGTTCGTGCTAAATATATGTACGCGTTCTATACTGATCTACATTACACTCTCGGACGCTTGGGGTCTGGTTGGGGTTCTAAAGGAGGTAGGGCGGGGAAATCATCCATCGTGTGAGCTCCTTGGAGTGATGTTGTGGTGGCTGCTGTGGAGAACGCTGCATCAGCTGCTGTGGATGTAGCAGCCGTAGAGGAGGACGCTGTAGAAGCCGCCGATGAAATATAACGCCTCAGGACTTTGTCAACATCCGTATCCGAACATCGTGCCAAACGTCTCCAAGCGTGTTGCCTCAAACAAAGAGTCGTTATGTTGCCAGACAACAGAAAACGAACTTGAACACTTTGAAGTGCTTTGTCCACAGACATGACGATCGCCACGTGCCATGTAGTACGTTGCCTTACCTCGAGAAAGCTTTGGCGCTTTATATCGAATGTGACCTCGCAATTCCTTGCGCGTAAAAGGTGGGGGGCAACGTCGAAACCGTTCAGCACAGTTCGCGTTGGATCGATCACCTTGTAGCACTGAGAAGTTGCATCCCAGTATCCAATTGTAGAAGCTTGCGTGCGACTTATGAAAAGACGCACCTGTGCTCCTATCCATAGTCCAAGGGCGAGTGCCATAGTCACAGACAAACCAAGAGATGATAAATTACTGCCTTCGTCTATGCCTTCTAGTGTCCACTCAGAACACAGTCGACGTGATTGTACTTCTCGCATGCACGCTGTGATCGGATCTTTGCTCACTTGCAAACGTTGTGCCAGTTTGGGAAATAGTTGTGATAAGGTTGCTTTGCTGACTCGGGTCTCGCATCGCGATACGGTCTCTCGTTGCATCATGTCGACTGCTACTATGGTGTCATCCACGAATACATCTTCGGCACCGTCGTCCATGGCCAGAGTCACACCATTGTCAGAAGCATCGATTCGGTAGGGCTTGAGACGTTCGTGCGGGATGCAAGCCGCACTGCATTCACAGTGCAAGTTCTCGAAAGGAAGTGCTATGATATCTGCGACCGTAGATGGAATGTCGATCTCATATGGAAGCATTTGAACCAGCGCCATGGTAAGCAAGCGAGCGTCTGCGTCATAAGGAACCGCCACAGTGCGTTCGTGTCCTTCTCCCAATATGAACCCGTATGCACAAACATGATCGGCGTGCTCACTGATCGATTCGAGCGCTCCTATTTCGTACAAATGCTTGAATCGATTGGAAGTTGTAGGAAGCATTTTGAATCGAATTATGGAGTGCTCCGATACGGCAGTTGCTCTCCACTCTGCAACACGTGAACATGCAATCGGTCGCATGCGACGCAAGACGGCAAGACCGATTATGTCGATGTCGTCGCAGCTGTAAGCCGTGTTGTATAGTACAGCTTTCACGTTTGCAAGTTGCACGAGATCGTCATGAGTATCCTTGCATACAATGTCGATGATCTGTTGGTCGTTTTCTACACACCACATGTTTCGCAGTAGCGTTCGCCAAGGGTACATGCTCTTGAGAAGAGTCCGAACGATACTAGAATGAGATAACTCGACGGCGCGGTCTGAACGGAGAAAGATACGTGAAAAATGTTCCAATTCTGCTCCGCAAGTGCTGTCTGGTATTTCGTCTTGAGTGGCATGTACGTCAAGGTGAATCGTCCAACCAGTGCACACCTCAACGTCGTGAATTAGCTCGTGTTTATCGAGAAGACCGTTCTGGTACAGGTTGACAGTCATATCGGGTTCCGCGCCATCGTTAAGTATGGAAAAGCGGCTGGTGTGATTGTCATGGCGTGTTATGAAACTCCACTGTAACAAAGGAACCACCACATTCGGCAAGTTCAATCCTTTCACGACGTATGTATGGGATGCCATGTGCGTGTCTTCGATGCAAAGATCGTAGATGCGTAAGGAGCTTTCCAATGCTTTGGCACGCGGTATGGCGGAATCGCGCATCAACATATTTCGCAAAGACCACTTATTCATGACATTGAACCTTGTGCCTTGTTTGCATGAGAACATCGGATCGTCCACGTCCCGTTGTATCAATTCCACTACAGCATTTGCAGATATCAGCACTGCAATGGCTTCTGTGAGAGGCATAAGATGTTCAGTGCGTAACATCATGTAACGCCTATCGAGGGACATTGTAAAATCCAACGATTCAGCATGCATTCGGCATGTACTCCTCCGAATGTCGCTGTCTGTGACGTTTTTCGGGACGACTTGCATGAGACATTGTGTGTCCAAATACAACAAGTCGTCGACAGCATGAAACATCGATGGATCTGAAACAGGGACTCAGTTTTCGTTTGGTCTCACAGCTTGGTCTCCCGGGGAGGACCGTTCGGTTTGGTCTCATCGGGCGACAGAGACCAAACTGTATCTCAGAGACCAAGATGCGAGGTCCATTCATACCGACCGTTTGCATTTTTCTACTTCTGGCCCAAACGGAAGCTGTTTGCGTGCAATGCAGGTCGTTCGGATGTAAAAAGGCATTGGTCAACGCGAGAAGAATCGTTTATCATCGGAATTTGCGGCCTGTCAAAAGGGATGTAATTCGTACAGCACAAACGTCTACTCCGTTTGGCTTATCAAAGGGACTTGCCGTCTTGTTGCAGTTGGAGGATGACGACATTGAGATTTTTCTCAGTTATCTTCCCAGAGACAAGACTCTCAAAGGGTGGGGTGCTTTCTTGCGAAGGTTCACATTCACACTCATATTTCATCATTTTTACACGGAGATCATAAATTTCATGATTTACTACTGGTCGACGAACTTCCCGTGAGGTATACGCTCTTCGCAGTAGTGACATAGACAGATTACACGTGTTCCGTGAGGATCCGAGCGAGTAGAGCGACCGGTGGCCTACATGACTAGACCTTCTTCATGTGTATCACCACACGACTCACACACCCAGTAATCCTCTCCGTAGACTCGACGTTGAGCAACATTCAAATACTGTGACATTAATGCATGCTAGAAGACGGTAGACCAAACTAGAGACCAATACCACACAAGTGGTGAGCTGCTCACAGTGGCATACGTTTTAAAACCGCATAACGGAACGTTAGATGTCACACCAAATTCAATACACACACTTTCATCAGCAGTGTACCCGAAGTACAACGAACAGTGTCTCATTACTTAACATGGGCATCTGGTAGCAAGTTGAATCTCCGGTGCGGCGCGTTGACAGGCATGTTTTGCAAGCGGTACATGCTCCGGATCAAGCGCCCGGAATTTCCGAGTCAGAATCATTGTCATGTATATATTCATTAACAGTACATAGACCTCATGAATGACAACAAGATCAAAGATATGAGACCACTATGTGAAAAAAAAACCTCCGAGAGAACGGAGGAGGAACTACAACGTGCCTTTGAACTGTATGTGTTATCCAAAACAGTTAATGGGCGCTTTTGCCCAACACCAGATCTTCATGCTTCTGATGGGGAATCAAGTTGGTCAGACGACGAAACACCTGTGAGACCAAACACAGTCACGACAGGACCAAATGTGAGACCAAATGTGAGACCAAATGTGAGACCAAACAGGGAGACAAAGACAAGACCAAACTGAGTGAGAAGGGTGTCCATACATGGCAGACTTTCTCATTGATGAATGTCGGAAAGTGCTATCCCAGTCCGAGTTGTCAGTTTTTTTAAGGGTTCTCACAGCTGGTTCCCAGGGACATATTCCCTATGACCATGCAAAGATGATAGCAGTGAGAATTATTGCACGACGCAACATGATTCTGGCATACAACGTTGAAGAGTTTATCGACAGAGACATGAGAACACCCATGGTGTCTCTTCCTCGGCAGAATATTCCCCGGGAGGATATTCCCCGACAGGGTGTGATGCCGCCGGAACATGTTGTTCGCCAACAAGGTGTTATCGAGGTCCAAGAGCAGTCGAAGTCCGAGTCTCTTCTTAAACCGTTTGCTGGCATGAATGTCAAGTCCATGTTTGCAGCATTCCTGTGAAGACATCACTCCGAAAACGCAGACGTGGACGTGGTGTGAGATGAGGTAGTATTGTAAAGGCTGTATGAAAAATCAGTGTCAAACTCACCTTCCATCACGTAATCATGAATTATTCCATCTATCTCTTAAGTGCCGAAGGGGCGAATTCGCACTTTCTGCGTTACAAACGAGACATATATTTACTTTTGAACCCTAAAACTATGCTTCGAATACTCCGAGAAATGGCGGCAGTGTATGTTGGATGGACGTTTCTGCATTGGACGTTCGTCAACACATATGCCTACATTTGTACCCCTTCGGGTGGTTGGGGATTGTTCAGGACGTTACTCACGTCCCAAGCGGCCTACTGCTCTGCCATACGTTCAGCAACCTACATTTCGGGGGCCAGTATGGATCAGTCCTTGTCTGTGGCATTCACATGGTGCCTCATGCGACTGGGGTGCGGATTGAACCGCGTTCGAGCTGAAACAACACAGGCGTTGGTTCCCGAAAGAATATAAAGAAGCTGGCATTTTTCATCACATAATTATGCAGGCGCCGTCACATACTCATTTAAAAAGAGATTGTGTAATTACAAGCAAGGATGATTTTTCATATTCCTCCTCCCGCCTCTACAGCAATGATTTTATCCGGCTCACATGGTTTCACAGATGCAGGTAAACCCCTCCCCGAACTCACTCCGTATGCATTTGCGCTGTTGCCTATTCCTTCTGACGTCACTACAGCTTGTTTCGCCGGTTCTTCCATAGTACATTTTTCACGCGACATTGGGTTCTGGCCGAGTATGGGCTTCCATGTGTTGTTGGTTGCATTGGCGTTTGCGCGTCTTGAGTACTTTGCATGGATGATTTTGTCTGTCTACATGTGGTTTTTACACATTCCAAAACAAATATCATCGAACACGGAAACTGAAAACAAGCAGGTACTGTGTTCGTTCATATGTCTCTTGCCCATTGCATATATCATGCAAGATTCATTCGTCTTTGACACATTTCTACAGAAAATAGTTGTGTCTCACATTGTAATAAGTCGCAAGAAAAGTCAAACTCATTAAAACTACCTATTTTTTTCGAGACCGCTCATACGTGTACACTACATGGCGGCCACCCACCCGCCCGACGTTTGCCTTGTGGGCGCATGCCACATCATACTCCCATTCTGCTGGCATGTGCGCCCACTCCCATTTGTGTCCTTCCAGATTTTGCAGAACGTAGACTGCATTATGATTGCGACCAAAATAAAAGCTGAGAGAATTCTCGGGATAAATTGCGTAGACCTCCTTGTCTTTTAGGCAAGACACAACCATGCAATTTACCCACCTTGCCTCCTTTCGTCGATGCCAAGATTCTGTCTCCCAAAAGACTGCCAGAGTATCGCCCTCAGAAAAATGTGTCTTTAACTGCACTTCATCCTCTTCCTGCACGAACGGAATCACTGTGGTGTCACCAAACGTCACCATTGGAGCCGCGGTGCTGTTTGGTCTTGACTTCCTTGGTCTTGTTCACACTGATCTGTTTGGTCTGGGTGTGCGGGTGCTGTTTGGTCTATCAGAAAGGGAGCTTCAACCGTGTCCATCCGGTGCAAACATGGAAGATGAAAACGAATGGACTCTCGAAGATTTGGGTCCACACACCGCAAATGACGGGAGGGTTCCCTCCATGGAAAATGCGATTCGTCTGCTGCAACAGTATCGCAATACTTGGGTGTTGGACGAAGTGGACGTACCGACTCGAAACATGGGAAATCTCATGCAGTGGATCATGACTCGACTCGAGATGACTCCGGCCCAGTTCTCTTGGAATGCGTTTCAAGAAGCCGTCGCCGCTGAGCGCATTAAGCTAATGCGCCTACAATACTTTGTGGAACATCATCGCATCGGGGGGCAACCCAAGATGCTCTTGTATGAGACTGCAAACATTTTGTTCAACATCAACGATATCATGAAACATTCTGCTCGGATGCTCGTCAACCTCTCTCCCAACAACATGGACGCACGTAGCTGGATCGCACCAGAAGACTTGAACACGATTGACCTCGACAACGAGAATATGTTTCAGCACGGCGAGAAAGACAACACCAACTTTCAAAATGCATTCTTTCATCTTCGTCAGGTGTTGGAAGGGTGCAATTATCGTCGTGCAAGTGGCAAGTTCTTCAAACGCATTCAACTCACAGACGATATTACCGCGAATGCGTATGAAGAAGTTTGTGACATCAAGACTTTCGTTCAAGACCATACATCGTACGATTCGAACTTTAAGGCCTGGCGCTGGATCACCAACCCGACCAGTAATTTCGACTCCATGGTAAACTACCTGAAGGAGCGTCCGATTGCAGAGGCTCCTGATTTGGAGGAGGATCCGCATCAACGTAGCTACGCCGGAGTTGACGGTGTTGGTGGAGGCGTGTACAACCACGCGTCCGACATGTTCTTCCCATATGATCGCATAGAAGAGTGGAAACAGATGGCAGTCGACGTACAGGAAAAACGACGCAAACTCTACGATCCGAATTATGTCTGTGTTGCTCCTGAAACCAGTGATGTTGGTGTGATTCATCTCGACTGTGCATTTCCTTATTCGATCTATGATGAAGTCATGGCGATCGATACAGAACATTTGTATCTCACATGGGTGGAAGTTGACGAGTATGAATGTCGTTACGGAAAGTTTTATCCTGCTGCGGATCTTCAAAATGGAGGGCACTTGTTCAATTTGCTGGCATCAAAAGCAGATACGTGTTCCTATGTAGATGGGCTTTCCAAAAATTCGATTCCTCGCCCACGTGTGAATATCAACATGGTTGAATGGACCAGTGTGGATATGGATATGGACGGTGATCGTATTACAGCCCGAACGTTTGTTCACCAAGATGGTCGATACTTTCGCGTTCATACTGGGTGTAAATGGTTTGACTGTCCGACCCTAGAACTGGACCACATCTACCGGTGTCAAGATTTCATAGATCACGACCGTTTTATGTTGTACGCAATCGCAGGGCGGGTTTTTTACAAGGTGGGTGAGCGTGACAAGTTCGAGGGGACGATTTTCAAAGAAGGTACAGGTGGTTGTGGCAAGTCGACGGAAGTCAAAGTGTACCAAAAGTTTTGGCCGCCTCATCGTCGTGGGATTCTTTCGGCCAACATTCAAACACAGTTCGGGATGGAACCTGTAGCACGCGGTGATGTCGCTTGGTGCACCGAGCTGTCGGAGGAGCCAAATATGCCACAGGAAGATTGGCAAGATGCTACCGGAGGTCACACCGTTGTGTGTCCCATCAAACACAAGCAAGATCCTCTGGTGGTACATGCATGGCACGCTCAGTTCTGGTGGTGCTCCAACGTGTTTCCTAAACGTTACAAGAACAAGTCCAAGCAAGTTTCTCGTCGCTTGTACGGAGTTGGAATGTACAAGCCGGTCAAACCTCGCAAGGACGATATTCTCAGTAATATCCTTCCGAACCTAGGGCACGTGCAACGCCGTAGCATTCTAGCGTACGACGATTGGCTCATGCAGCAAGGGAACATAGATCCGATGTCTTCGATCGATACACTTCCACCAGCGTTTGCTTGGTACTACCGGAAGACAGTTCGTGAGACTGACCCTATGGAAGAGTTTCTCAGTGATGGAAACTGGGTCGTCGAGGACATCGCGGCACGAATGCCAATGTCTGTTTTTCGGGCGTTGTTCAATGAATATCGTCAACACTACGACATGGGCAAAGCATCGCGTTGGTGTGAGGATGTTTACCGTATTCCTTTCAACGATCGCGGGATACAGGTCATCAAGAATGGCACCATCGATTGGGATGATGAAACGCTCACGGATGTGGACATCGTGATTGGACTCCGTCCAAAGTAGAGTGTCGCTGCAGTTTATCGATTGTGAACCAAGTTTGAAACAAAAAAAGTTTTAAACAATGTGGGCTTGTGTTTACATAAAACCTAGTCTGGCCGCAACTCTAAAAAGTCCTCTCCAATCTATTTTACGGTCATTCTTTTGTATTCTTGCCTTAAGCCTCTCCCAACCATCTGTATTTTTTACAATACCTGCTAAGTCAATGATTTTTTCCCGAAGCTCTGTCATGTCGTCTCTATTTCGACCTTCTAAGTCGTTAAAAACAATTCATCTCTCTCAATCCACATTCCCCTTCTTCCCATTGGGTGCGGGAACAGGCTTTGCCTCACTCACCGATTCCTCCTCATCATCCTCCTCATCATCATCCTCCTCATCATCCTCCTCATCATCCTCCTCATCATCGTACGACCCATCCGAGTCTTCCCCATCTTCATCCTCCATTTCTTCCTCATCATCGGAACCGAGTGCATCTTCAACTTCATCATCGGGAACGTCACATAGCACCATCTTTCGATATTCGTCCGAAGCGAACACCTCCTCCTCATAACGCTGCGTCTTCCGACGCACGCGACGACCACGTCCACCTTCGATAATGTTGGAGGGGTCGATGCCGTCTAGATCACGCTTCATTGCCTCTTCCTTTGTGAGCTTCTCGGGAGTTTCATCATCCTCTGACCCATACGTGTCGTCGTTCTCCTCTTCATCTCCCTTGACGATAAAATCAACAAGGGAGCCCTCATCGTCGCTGTCTTCGCTGCGCTCTTCACACCCCTCAAGTTCATCATCATCAACTTCTTCATCCTTCTTCTTCGAGGCTTTCTTGGGAATCTTCTTGGAAGCGGACACGATTGCATCGAGTGACAATGATTCTCCAGAGATAGGAATCTCACACTCCTTGGAAGAGACGAGCGTCATGGGTTCCGTCGTTTGCGCAACAACTGAGGTCATGAGGGTGCGGTGGTTTTGTGTTAGGCGGTGATAAAGAATCAGAGGGGCCGAAATCTGATGCGGTCCAGAACCACGCTCAGTCAACCATTTTTTTTTTCGCGGTCCATTGTTTAACAACCCCTTCACTCTCAAACTCCACACAAATGACGGGAGCAAACTACGATCTTATTGCGCGCGGTATGTTGGACAAGTCCCTCACCGGTACCCCACAGACCACTTTCTGGCGTTCCCAGTGGAAGCGCCATACTCTCTTCTCTATTGAGAGTATGGGTCAGCCTTTCTCCACACCTACCAATTTCGGTCAAGAGGCTCAGATTTTACTAAACAGAGTAGGTGACATGGTATATTATTTGTATCTCCATGTCACACTTCCTGGCCTCGTTGCTTGCGACACTCGTACCGAGCAGTGCCCAGGCATCGCTGGCGGTGGCCAGTTCCCGGTCTTCATGGACAACGGCGGTGCTTGCCAGCCGTGCGCCAAGATGGACGAGGCTGCTCTCCTCGAGTACCTGCCGGCCGACTACAACGACCTCTCGACCGATGCTCAGGCGGATGCCCTCAAGGAGGCCAAGGACATCTGGCGTCGTGAGAAGTACGGTGCTGGACGTGAGCTTTCGTGCTGCACCGAGGGCGATGCCGATTGCCCCGACCAGGTCTGCCCGGAGCTCGGCGACACATTCGCCCATTATTGCAATGACGTTGGTCACTTCATGATTGAGAAGGCGAAGCTTATTATTGGTGGACAGCAGGTTGATCAGCTATGGGGTACTTTCCTATTCTGCTGGGAGGAGCTGACTGGCAAGTCGGGCCGCAGACTTACTGAATTAACAGGACGTCGCTGGACTCGCTCGCAGCTTGTTTGCGATTCTCGCGAGGAGCGTGATCTCTATATCCCCATCCCCTTCTATTTCACCCTCGCTTCGGGTTCGGCCCTTCCTCTCGCTTCGCTCGCTTATCACGGTGTCCAGATCAACATCGAGTTCGCTAAGATTGAGAAGCTGATTGTCGTCTCGAACTCGAACGTTGTCGTTCGCAACGCTCGTACTGGCCAGGGCATCACTGCCAACGATCTTAAGGCGGAGATGGAGGTTACATATGTCTATCTTGCGCAGGAGGAGAGAGATAAATTCTCGTCCTCGCATTTTGAGACCCTTATTGTCCAGACCCAGCACTATTTCAAGACGGAGTCGAAGCAGATCTGCCGCATTCCTCTTTCCTTCAACCACCCAACCCTTCAGCTTATCTTTGGTGTCCGCCGCGAGTGCCAGTCGCGCTGCAACAACCACGGAAACCTGTCGGGCGTCGATGGTCGGGACCCGATTGTCAACGCGGAGCTTCTCCTGAATACTACTTCGCGTTTCGGTAAGAAGCCTGCTCTATATTGGAGAGGTGTAATTCCCTACCAGCATCATTCGAACCTTCCCGAAGCTTATATTTACGTTATGTCCTTCGCGATGACCCCAGAGGACAGTACTACCCCGTCGGGTTCTTGCAATCTTTCGCGTATCGATAATATTGAGCTAGTTCTCGAGATGCAGTCGGCACTTACAAATGAGTCCTATACCGTGTTCTGCTTTTCGAGAAGCTGGAACCTTATGCGCTTCCGCGAGGGTGTCGCCGGTGCGGCCTTCCAGTAGATGTAAACACTTGAAAGTGTGCAAAAGGTCCACAACACACAACACTCCTAATACACTTAGCGACACTCCTTTTTTTTTTCGTCGAGAATCTCAAATACTTATGTCGGGTACACCTTACAATTTGTGTGGCTGTCCGGGAAATGCGAATTGTTTAGATTCAACGTTGTGTTCTGGACTTTGTTTAGCTCATTCGGGGTTCGACTTGACTGATTGTTTCCAGTGGGAAGGAACTCCCGGTGGTCACCCTTGGGCTGGGAATCCATTCTCTTCTTGGTGTGCGGCCAAAGACCTGAATTCGTCATCAGACCCCGCCCCAAGACTTGGTACGCAAACTTTTCAAGGTTTATGGCCTAGTACGATAGGTAACTTGGGGCATTTACCGCCTTCGCTTGAACCCCCAAGATATGACATGAACATATTCAACAGATGTTATTGTGTACTTCCTGAAGAGCTGGGGGCATTGTCCGAATCAACATTTGTGGCCGACATTTACGAGTGTGTCGGGCACCCCCCTCCCCCTCCGTCCCCGCCCCCGCCCATCCCGCCCGATCCCTCGCCCCCTCCTCCTGCAAATCCTCCACCTCCCCCTCCGCCTCCCACACTACCCCCTCCGAGTCCTCCTCCTCCACGCCCACCTCCTCCGGAAGAAGCAAGAGAAGTTGCGTTGGAACTGGTTATCGGATTGAGCATTGTCGCAGTCGTGGTAGTGGGTGGAATACTTGTGTTCATTCTCAGAAATCTAAACGATGAAAACGCAAATAACTGCGCAAAATTGCTCAACTCGGTCGCAAAAATAGCAGGACGTGGAGGGGATGAACCGGAGGAAAAAGAAGACCCGGGAGTCGCAAACCAAGCACTGGCTCTTGTGGGTGCGCTACTTGGACCTCCCCCGCCTGGTGTTCCGCCTGCTGCTCAATCGGGGGTACAAATGCAACCACAGCCACAACCACAGCCTCAGCCACAGCCTCAGCCACAGCCTCAGCCACAGCCGAAGTATGGACCACAGCCGCGACCACAATATGGTCCCCAGCCACCGTACGGTCCCCAACCGCAGTACGGTCCTCAACCGCAGTATGGTGCACAGTACTATCAGCAAAGTTATTATTAATCACATGAACGACGTCGTAAACTTTTTTTTTTGTGTAAAGTATAAATGTCCAGTAATTGCCCGTGCAACCCTCCTAGTCAGATATGTCAAGTCAGTGACTGTACCGGGTATTGCGTTCCATTCGCTAACACAGGATATGATCTCCTCGCATGTGCCGCTGATAACGGCGGCCATCACCCATTTTCTGAGTTGTTCACACACACGCATTCCGGTACACAAGGAGAGACAGCGGTCCCTTGTTCGAGTTATTCAACACAAACACAGAACGCCATGGTAGGGATACTTGTACATGGAACACAATTAGCATCATTACCATTCGGTGCACAGTGGGTAACATCATGTAATGTATCTGACTTGCCTTCTTCTTTCGTATGCACTTACGCGACCCCACTTGATCGCTGCCACTGTATAATACCACCAGACGCAACCAGTAATCTTACAAGTTCTTTGCTTAGCGCGACGTACATATCGAGTCAGCATACTTGTGTGCCTCCTCCTCCCCCGTCCCCTCCTCCCCCGCCGTTTTCGCCCCCACCTCCTCTTCCTCCTTCCCCATTTTCACCTCCTCCTCCGTCATCTCCTCCGTCATCTCCTCCTCCTCCATCACCTCCTCCTCCTCCTCCATCACCTCCTCCTCCCCCTCCTCCCCCTACTCCTCCTCCTTTGGAAGACCCATTGCCTCTGGACTTGATAATAGGATTGGGTTCGGCGGGCGTATTCGTTTTGGGTATAGTCGTCGTATTCATTCTGAGGAACCTGACTGATGAAAACACGAATCAATGCAAAAAGCTATTGGATGTGATAGGGCGTATTTTCGGACGCGGCGGGGACAAAAAACCACGGAGCGACAAAACGTCAGAGCAAGCACTCGGTATCGCCACGATTGCATTAGCTGCAAGAACAGCGGGACCACGACAGCCATACATGTACCCCCCCAGTGGACCCGTAGAACCCAGATTTTCTTATCCTCCCAACGCACCTCCGAGAGCTCTGAACGCTTCGGCTAACAGGGCTATTCCGATAATTACTGATCCTCAAATCGCTCCTCCTAAAGCTTCAGCCAATCAGGTACCCAAGAATGGGATAACGAAAATGAATAACAACATTATACGAACTGAAAATAACGGCTCAATGTCATCTGTAGGAAATGTGATTCGGCCACAGATAGGGGGTTCTGGAGAGGCAAAACAAATGCAATATCAGCAACAAATAAAAAAAATCACATATGAAAAATGAGTTGCAACATATGTCACGGAATTAATGCGATAAATGTCGTGCCGGATAGGGCAGAAAACGTATGGGCATTCTTCAATCTTTGTACTGTCTGTCTAGATGAACTATTGCTTCTTTTTCCTATGCAACCTAATGACTTTTTAAAACGCGAGATAACAGGAAAAGACTTGAGAATTATTAAAAAAAGCATACGTATATGATTTTGCTAATCTTAGACATGGTTTGCGTAAGCATAACCTATTTTTTGCCTCTTTCGGAGGACGAACATAAAAATAAAGTAAGCAATTTAACAACCCGCATGAGGTTTCTGTACTTGGTCATAAGTACGGCTCTTATGGCGTCGTCGATCGGAACCCCCGATCCTACAAAACTTTTTAATAGTACGGATAGACGACAAGTACATCCCATCTCAACCTTTAATAGTACACAAAAACAACAGTTACAAGTTGGGTTGTTTCAAGATGGCGATTATGCCACAAAATCGACTCAAATACGCTCATATCTGTTCAGGAGACTCGAAGAAAAACGTCCTGGGTCACTTTCGGGGGAGTATCAGATAGAGCAGCTTTCAACAAGTGATTCAAATACTGGAAAGGCACTTTCATATTTCTCGAATTCGTTCGGAACGAAAAACAGACGACATTTATCACTGTTTGGCTGTGGAACATGTGGCAATCTGGGATCGGATGCAGACGCTCAATGTTACGTAAATCGCTACAACTCCGAATTGCATCCTGTATACTGCAGCGGATTCTCAATATACTCATGCGGTTCCTCTAATTACCCGGCCATAAAGGCCCATTGGATTGAGTACGGACTCCGTGAAGGACGCACCTTTACGTGCGCGGGGGGCCTCCCAGGAATTCAATGTGGTTGCAATAGGAATGACTTGTCCTGTACGGACGCTACCTGCTACACGCAACGGTACAGTGTTCTGGCCTACATGAGCTGTTGTGAAGCCAAATGCCACTATACGCAATATGGTTGGGCTGAAGGACGCACTTGGGGCAATTGTCCTTCACCACCACCACCCCCAGCTCATACTCATACTCCACATGGTCACAGTCCTCATAGTCACAGTCCTCATTCCCATCATCCCCATCATCCCCATCATCCTCATCATCCTCATCACCCTCATTCGCCACACACACATTATCCTCCGCCCCCATCGCCTCCTCCACCTCCACCGAGTCCACCGCCTCCACCACATGTTGCGTTCGGTCGTAGCAGTAACCTGGTACAACTGATGGCATCGACACCCCCTCCCCCGTCACCTCCTCCACTGAACGCACTAGAAGTCAACTCTACGTCGACACATAATTTGTTATGTAGCGAAGCGGCGGAAGGATTTGTTGAACCGTCCAAAGCACATTGTGCGGCCATAGCGTCTGACAATGGTTACACACTTGTTGTTGAGCTTCCGTACTTGAGAACAAACCACTCAGGTTGTTTCAAGGCCCCTACGTCTACAGGAGGTATTCAATACACGTATGCCGCTTCTGCAACCGGGGTACCACTTGGTTGTCCTCCCTACAAATCACCTACTTATACCGGAACTGGATACGTAACTTGCATTTGTGTTTCTGAGACCAATCAGCCACCATCTAGCCCTCCGCGACCTCCGGCGCTACCTGAGCCGTCGTTACCACCATATGCACCAGTGTCACCAGGTATTCCTTTGGGAGTGCCTCAACCACCACTCCCACCAAGTTCTCCGCCCCCTCCATCGCTATCTCCACCTAACGCTCCCATCCCACTCCAATTGTGTAACGGCGAAGCAACCACGGGGTGTATTGTAAGAGTGGGTCAAATCTCGTGTTTGCACGAACGTTGGCTAGGTCATACTTGTTTGCTCATATCGAAACCATTCTTTATGGCATTCTTGCCAGTTACTTGCGTAGACCAAACACACACTCGAGTCATAGGAACACAGTGCTTCCACGATTCACTTGGTACCGTAGGATCGTACTTACGTGCATACTCGTTTGAAGGGGGTGTTGTATTGTCCACGACGCAGAAGGAAAAGTTCAATCCGGTACTGCCCCACGGAAATGCTCCTCCTCTCGACAGGCAGGTATATGTGCTGCCGTTGCGTTTCGGTTTCGATTTGAAGTTCTCCACGCCTGGGAGGTACGAAATTTATGAAAACCCCCTTTCTGTATATCACACTTCATTGGATCTTCTCAGTCCACCGCCATCACCGCCACCTCCTTCTCCCCCACCAGCACCTCCACCGCCGTCACCACCTCCTCCCGCTCCGCCGCCACCGTCCCCGCCACCACCTTCACCCCCGCCACCGTCGCCACCGCCGCCGTCGCCACCGCCGTCGCCGCCACCACCTTCACCACCACCGTCTCCTCCTCCTCCTTCTCCTCCGCCATCACCGCCACCGCCATCGCCACCACCGTCTCCACCACCGCCATCGCCACCACCGTCGCCACCGCCGCCGTCTCCACCGCCCTCACCACCCCCGCCCTCACCGCCACCATCTCCTCCGCCACCATCGCCGCCGCCTTCACCGCCACCCCCCTCGCCACCGCCATCTCCGCCTCCGTCACCCCCACCACCATCACCGCCCCCCTCTCCGCCGCCGTCTCCACCGCCCTCGCCGCCGCCGTCACCGCCACCGTCGCCACCGCCTCCCTCGCCACCTCCCTCGCCTCCCCCGCCATCGCCACCACCGTCCCCGCCGCCGCCCTCACCACCACCACCATCGCCACCGCCATCTCCGCCTCCATCGCCGCCGCCATCTCCGCCTCCATCGCCGCCACCGTCACCGCCACCCCCCTCGCCACCCCCCTCGCCGCCGCCGCCGTCGCCACCGCCGTCGCCGCCACCACCTTCACCACCACCGTCTCCTCCTCCTCCTTCGCCTCCGCCATCACCACCACCGCCATCGCCACCACCGTCGCCACCGCCGCCGTCGCCACCGCCCTCACCACCCCCGCCCTCACCGCCACCATCTCCTCCGCCACCATCGCCGCCGC
>MDTB01176400.1_pt1 | contig 21293 bp, 24 predicted proteins | sample 811161 | NCBI WGS metagenome assembly MDTB01 (sample SAMN05326650, study PRJNA326480) | marine metagenome | isolation source: seawater | place: Mediterranean Sea | collected 2009
CCATCTATCTCTTGCATCAAAATAGACAATTTGAAAATTATTATAACCCCAATAATAATCATAACATAATCCAACTCTAGGTAAAGTATCAAATTCAAATTCAAAATAAAATTTATTCATAGTACCTTCTCTAAGAAACATATCTTTTGTATAAAAGTTCCATGTGGGTCCAAAATTAAAACCAGGATTATCAGGTATTGATGCCGAAAGTTCATTTGATATTCTATTTATAGAGCAAATTCCTACTGTATGTATATTAATTTTCTTTTCAATTAAAGGATTTAATACAAATCTGTAAAAATCCAAATCTCTTGGATGTATAAGATTAACAAATTCACCTTTTCTGTATTTCATTCGTCCATCATATTGTAATATTTTATCAACCAATTCAATTGGTAAATTCATAATATAGTATTGTACTTGTATTTATATTATGTTCATTTGTATAAAGAAAATTGATTTTTAAAATTATACAAAGAATGGTCATTATTAACAATAATGAAACCAATATTGAAATGGGTCGGAGGAAAAACTCAAATAATAGATATTTTATTAGAAAATTTTCCAAAGACAATGGAAAATTATCATGAAATCTTTCTTGGAGGTGGTAGTGTTTTATTCAATCTCTTAATAGCCATCCAAAAGGGTACATTTATTGTGAAAAAGAAGCTATATGCTTATGATGTAAACGAACCATTGATTTATGTATATAAAAACATTCAGAAGCATCCTTTGGAGTTGTACAATGCTATTATGATTTTGTATAATGAATACAACGCATGTGATGAAGGAATATTGAATCGAACACCTAGTACTTTGGAAGAAGCCCAGCAATGTAAAGAAAATTATTATTATTGGACGCGAATGAAATACAATATGCTGGAAGAGAAAACAAGTATTTTGGGTTCGGCACTCTTTATTTTCTTAAATAAAACATGTTTTCGCGGAATGTTTCGCATGGGTCCTAAAGGGTTTAATGTTCCATATGGGAACTATAAAAATCCGGAAATTGTGAATAAGGAGCATTTGTTGGAAGTTTCTAAATTGATAAAGGATGTGGAATTTAGTGTAGAGGATTTTCAATCCAGTATGTTGAAAGTGGAAAAGGGGGATTTTGTGTATTTGGACCCACCATATGCACCTGAATCGGCTTCGTCTTTTGTAGGATACACAAAGGATGGGTTTAATTATGAACAGCATGTGAAATTGTTCAATATGTGCGATGATTTGGTAAAAAATGGGAAATGTTTGATAATGAGCAATGCCGATGTGGAAATAGTTGGAAATCATTTTACTTGCGAAAAAAAGTATAAGACACAATCTATCTTATGTAAGCGAAGTATTCATTCCAAAAACCCCGGGACGAAAGCCAAAGAAGTTATTGTTGTGCATACTTAGAAATCCAGGCGTCCAAAGTAGTGAAGTAGTCTGGACTATCGCCAAACAATATCGGAATCTCGTGTTTTTCCATGAGCTTATTGAAAATCACCCATTTTGTTTTGTCGGATTCGATATATGTTTGTAAGAAGGAGCTTACGCAAAATGCATATTGCACTCTGAACTCGTTATCCAAAGACAGTTCGTATTCTTCTCGGAAAAGGGGGCCCGCTAAAAGTTTGGTATCTACCGAACCGGCAACATTTTGGGCTTTTTTCTCGAGAATCAACAAATGGGGTTTACGTCCATCTGGATATTCGATGATGTAGGCTTCATCTGGATTACGAAACAAGGTCTTTCCGTATTTTTCTTTCATGTATTTTTTGAGACTGCCTTGTGAAACGTAACTGATTTTTTCGCTTATGTTGTCTTTTTCTAGAGTGTATTTTGTTTTTGTGAAACCGTTTTCCAAAAGACGGTGTTCATTCGACGTTTCCTCTTCAAAAGTCTTACCTTTTGCGTTGGTATTAGCACCTCCTGCGCCAGTACCTCTGTTCTTGATTTGAAGTTCGTTTTCAGTACTCATTGTTAATCTCTGTGTGATTGTTATACCTACTGTTATGTTCCAAAAAAAGCCTTTCAATTTTATACTCTTTATCTAGAAACATCATTCCTTGTCCTCCACAACAAAAATGTGAAAAAACACCAAAATCGTTTTTTAAATTATGAGCATATTTACACGCTGATTCAGAAACAAAATGAATGGTTCTAGGATTGGGTTTATTTTTAACGTGCCATAATAATGTTTTTAAGCAAGAATAAAGATCTGGACAATCGTGTTTTTTACATGCCTTTAAATTTCTATATTTAATAACTATACATGGCTGATCCTTTCTTGGTGCATTCATACATTCCAAAATATCTTTTTCTAACACCAATGTTTTTTTACATATAAATTCATTAATATAGCGTAAAACATCTTCACATAATATTGACTTCATATATATATTTAGCAGCAAAAATTTCTATATACATTATATAAAGTATATGGATGTAAGACAAAATGCATTGGAAGAGCTTAGGGAATTGAGTGAAATTGAAAAAAACGAACTTAGAAAGGAAAAATCCATAGCAGAGACATATATACTTGATTTTGGACAAGGCGCCAGTGAGAATATTCGTGTCGATGAACTACTAAAAGGACTAAAAACAAATTATGATGATCGTTCAGAAGAGAGTGGAAAATTACAATATTTCATGAATGAATCTCTAGCACCTTATTTATATTTTAGATACAGATATATAAAATATTATTCCCATACAGGAAATTATTATTCACAAAACGGAATGAAAATAGGAACCATACAAAATACAATTCTTAGTAAAGATGAATTAACGACATTTTTAAATAATTTATCAAATGCATTAGTGTTTGATATAAAAAATCAAGTGCATGCTATGAGAGTATTACCATCCAATGGAGGAAGCAAAAGAAAAAGCAAAAAAAGAAAAACCACAAAAAGAAAAACCACAAAAAGAAAGGCAAAAAAGAATAAAAGAACTCGTATAAATAGGAAAAATTGATTCTAGTTATATAATAATAATTATTATATAATGGATCATCAAGATTATAAACAAATTTCTATTGGTAATGGTGGAAAATCTAAAGTTCCTGCAAAAAAAATAGTACCAAAAAATCACGTAGATTTGCATGCGATAAAATTGGAAAACGAAACGGAAAATTTTAAAATTACTACAATACCAAAAAATCTATGCAAACAAATCAGTCAAGCTCGAATGAATCAAAAAATCACACAAAAAGAAATGGCGCAAAAATTGGGTATTCAGGCAAATATTTATACAAACTTGGAAAATGGAAAAGCCAATTATGATGGCCCTACCAAACAATTGATAAACAAAATCCAAAATTTATTTAAAATAAAATTTGAAAAATAAATATTAACGGCGACGATTGGATTTTCTGCGATTCTTTTTGGATTTACCTTTTCTGGATTTTTTGCTCTTGCGTTTGCGAAGACTTTTACGTGCACCTCCTGGTTTTTTTTGTGATGGTAGTGATGACCAACCTGACCTCTTCTCAAGAGGCAATTCATTCACTACATTATTTAGGTTATTATCACTAGATTGAAATCCTAGCCCATTTTTCAGCTCATGTTGAATATCACTTATGAAGGCAGTTACACTTCCCTTATTGCCGGGTCCGCCATCATCATAATTTAGCCTTAATATACTCCTTCCCCCGTGTTTAGGCAAATCCTTCTCTAATGACCATGTAGTCCAATTATGGTGGATTGGAAAGCAGTTCATACGTATATTTGTATTTTTTTCAACATTCCCACTTGAGATTATTTCCATCTTCTATATATAACACAAAGAAAAAATTACATAATTCCTAAAGTTCGTTCACATGATTCCAAAGCTCCTTCTACCCAACTTTGTGCTAAACTATAATTTTCACCGCAAATATAGAGATTGGGAAAAGGATTTTTAAGAAAATCCGAAACTTGCTCACTATGTACACCTTTTTTCCAATATCCCACACCGCAATCCCAATAAAATTTCCACATTTTAACCGGTTCATTAATAGTCAGTCCAAAAGTCTGTTTCACTAATTTCACGACCTTTTCCTTGCATTTTTTACTATTGATGTCTTGATTTTCCCAATATTTTGTATAAGTACCATCCGTATAAGAAATCATAATAAGACCTTTTTCGGCGTCCATGGGTATGATATAGCGCAATGCATTATTGGTAACCGTTTTTCCAATATCTTGAAACCAAACATCTTCCTTTTTAAATTGCGCATATACTCGACACAATGGTTTACATTGTATACTGTTTAAGATGTTATGTAATGGATTTAAAATATCTAATTTCATTAAAGCAGGTTTTGGTAAACATAACACGATTTTATTGGTTTTTTTACCATTTACAATATAATGTTCTTGGACATCATCGAAAACAATAGAGTCAACATTACTATTTAATACTAATTGTGCACCTTGTTTTTTTAGGTCATCTACCATAGCATTGATTAATAAATGATAATATCCGGCATAAAAAGTAACATCATCCCGAATACCGTCTTTAAATAAAAAATAAGCATCATACATATTCATATGATGCAGTTGACCACTATATCCACTTGCTTTTAACATAAATTCGTGTTCATCATCTTTTAAGTGTTTTTTAGCATATGTACTAAATGTGTATTGTCTTAAAGGGTTCTTATTTTTCAACAATCCCGCTTTTTTAAGGACTTTTTTAATATATATAAAACCGTTTTTATTTTGAAACTTGGAAGAAAATTCATTTTTAGAATCAATAAAGTCAATGGATGAGCCAATCCCTTTATCTTTTCTAAAGTCTAGTAAGTCATAATCTTTTAAAAGACGAATTACACGTTCATGTTTTTTATTAAAACGTGCTGCTCCAGCTGGAAATTGGAGATTATCGTGATGTTGATAAATACGGCCACCAAAACGGTTTTCTTTTTCCAAAAGCAATATATTTTTCGTTTGTTTTAATAATTTAGTATACATATAAAGTCCTGATATACCTCCACCTACAATAATAAAATCAAATATCATTAAATAATAATGATATTTTTTATAATGCTATTTGTACCATTGAACATTTTCTAATGAATATATAAGATGTATAAGAATATACTATTGACGTTCATATTAATTTGTTATTTGTTAGGAAGTTTTTTTCTTTATAAAAAGTACAGCGCAAACAAGAGTATTTATAATATAATATATAGCAATAAATATAAATATTATGTTTTGTTTGCTATGTTTTTATTAGGAATTGGGTTAATACTATATGAAATTCAGAGTGATAATATATTTGCATTTGAATGAATTAAAATTCATTTTAAATATTCAATGGTTTAAAGATTTATTTATATATTTTTATAATGAATAAATTACCATTAGAAGTCATACGTGAACATATTATACCTTATACATATAGTCCCCAAAACGATGAATTATTAGATGATATTAAATCATTTTATATTGTACGTGATTTATTGCTTAATATTTATTATCATAGATGGAAAGAAGCGTTTAATTATGAAGAAAATGCGGATTTAAATTGGTTAGACAATGATATCGCTTGTTTTTTCAATGACGATAATCCTACAATGTTTGGCTACACGGATAATTGTATCAAAAAATTTCAACGATGTTATATGTGTAAAGATAAAGAAGTAAATTTTATAGTAAAAAAAATACATAATATTATGAGCAACTATAGAAATGTAAGAAATTCTATTAATATACAACTGGGTTTACTAGATAAAGACGAACGGCAGAAATTAATATCCTTTTGTATTGGATTAGAATAATATAAAGAGAAAGTACAATACTATATATATATGTACAGCATTTTGCTTCTTTGTTTTCTCTTTTTATCAACTTATGCAATTGAATACAAACCAGTAGATGAAGTGAATTTAACCCAATATATGGGTCATTGGTATGAAGTATATGGAGACAATTTTGATATTCTCTTTCAAGGAAATGGTAAGTGTTCCACAGCTGATTATGAATTAATGGATGATGGTCGAGTATTTGTAACAAATAAACAAATAAAGGATGATTTGGAAGATTCTATTACTGGTTATGCCTATTATAAAGATGGTGATTGTTGTGGATATTTAACTGTACAATTAGAAGGTACACCAGAAGCACCTTATTGGATTCTTGAATTAGGTCCAGTTGTAAATAATTATTATGATTATGCAATTGTTTCGGACAATCTTGCTTTATCTTTATATGTATTGGCTCGAAATGTAGATGATTTTTACAAACTATATGATCAAAGTGTTTTGAAATCATTAAATTCATTAGGATTTAATAAAATTTGGAATCGTCCGGTTACAATGAATCAAACGGATTGTGAATATTAATTGTCGTCTTTTACAAGTTCTTTTATTTTTGAATTTGGGTATTTATAAAAGAGGTCAGGTTGGTCATCACTACCATCACGTAATAATATAGATTCTCCTGAATATTTATTTAATCCATAAATATTGAAATTGTCGTCCAAATTGAAATTCTTGGTACGTGTAGCAAAATTAACACTTATGCTACCTTCATCGCCGCTAATAATGCGATGAAATACACCAGCGGGCCAAACAATCATGGCTGGACCATCATAATATAATTTATCGTTTTTGTAAACTTTATCAGGACTTACAATAAATGAAGCCGATTGTTTAGATTTGGGTTCATATACATCAATATATCGTTCTCCTTGTAAAACCATTAAATTATCGTCTTGTCCTGGATGCATATACCATGGACGTTTGATATTATCTACAGGACCTGGTGAAATACTGTTTGGTCCATGAATAACGCGGTCGATTCCGTGAATCTTTGGAATATCAGAGGGTACCATTTCATCAAATTTAACTCCAGTTGTTCTTCTTAGAGCTCGTAAGGGTATAAGTCTATATAATGAAGACATTATATAGAATACTATTTATAACTTTTATATTCTTTTATACTTACTTTTTCTTTCCTGTTTTTTTCAATCCCTTTCTTTTTTTCAAATTTTTTGTTACTCTTTTTTTGCGTCTTGTTTTATTTTTCAAATGTTTTTTACGCTTTGTTATTTTGCCTCCTCTTTTTCGTGTTCCTTCTGGTTCTGTGGTATTGTCTTCGATAAATTTCATTCCAGCTTCGTTAACTTCATTGTTATCAGTAATATATTCATATAATTTTGGATATTTTTTTTCATATATATCTTGAATAACTTCTTGAATTTTGTTTACTATGTTTTCTCTTCCTCTCGGTAATTTCTGTGATTGTGTTCCTGATTGAATAGACATTAGAAGTTTTAGATTTTTTGATAGCGCCTCGTCTTTGAGAATGTTATTTAATGCACTAACTGTGGCCTCAATATTTGAAGATAGACGTGTGGATTTGACTGTAGGGGTTGTTTGAGAGGTTGTTTGTGAAGAATGATAAGCTATAATAAGATTTACAATATTTACGTATCTTATGTAATCTGCATGGACATTTTTTTTATTATCCTTATTAGCTTTTTCTAATATTTTTATTTCTAATGGTTTCTGTTCTGCTGGTGTTTGTATTACTGGTGATGGTGGTGATGGTGTTTGTGCTGGTGGCTGCCTAGTTAAATATTGGAACCATGTGCGTTGTTGTGCTGCTGGTGCTGCTGGTGCTGCTGCTGGTGTTTTTGTTTTTTTTGCTGCTGTTGCCGTGTCCAAAAAAAACCAAGGAGGGAGAAGAGAAGGTCTAATACTAACCCCAGTTTTCATCGCATAGAGAAATAATATAAAGCAAAATATAGTAATCATAAAAATAAAAGCAACAGCTAAATAAGCGAATGTCGGGGTGTGAGTTATTAAGGAGTCAACACTAGAAATGAGTCTGTCTTGAATTCCTAACACTGCTTTGCCACTAAATGCTATGCACCCAGCTAAATATCCACCTGCAGCGTTTGCCCACGCTTCTCTCGCCTTATCATTTTTAAAAACTTTTTCGTCAGTTTGTATAATTTCTTTCAACCTATCCATAGCATCTTTGGGTCCAAGGTCTATAATAGCCTTCGGAATAGCATCATATTGTATTCTTCTACTATCAAGTTTATCCTGATTTTCTCGCTGAATCTCGATGATGCTTGCTGCTTCAGGTTCATTTACTGCATCAGCGAAGACAGTCAAGGTTTTTAATTCGACTGGGTCAGTTGTGCTTATTGCATCATGGAAAATAACTACTTCTCTCTGTCGGCGTATTCTTTTTTCAATTTCCTTCTGTGCATTTTGTAAATTTTGTTTATCGTCTGGGACGCCCTGAATTCCGATGAAACTTAATATATTACGTATATCTCCCTTATCTTTATCCGTCAGACTAGTAAGTTTTGCTTCTAGATTAGTTATTTGGTCTAACAAAATATTCATTTGAGTTATTGTGTAGTCAATATCAATATCGAGTTGAGCTCCACGAACTACATCAACCGGAATACCACTAACAGTATCACCACGCGATTGATCCCAAAATGTGGACACAGAGTAAGTAACATAATCATCTTTTTGCGTTGATGTAAGTACTGATATTTGGTGAGGCAATTCACAAATTTTTTGTCGATATGTATCTGTCTGAGCTTTGGCTGCTCCTTCATTTCTAACCTTAGCTTCAGATAACGGCTCAAGAGCCCCTTGCGAAGAATCGGAAAGCAGATGTTGTTGTTGATTGAATGGGTTCAAATTTCTAGGCACCTTGACCTCTGATTTTTTTGTATCGAGCACTTGTTTTATATCTTTAACATATATTTTGTTTTCATTAGCTTTTTTAAGTAATGTCGCTAATTTTTGATACATTATATAACTCGGATCACTCGTTCTCTGGAACATGGCGAGGTTACCAGCAACGGGAATCTCATATTTACCGTGTCTTTGTTGTAAGGTTTCAATTCTGTCTTTTATCTCATCTAACTTGTTCAAATGGTCATTAAGTTCTGAAGTTTCAGTTTCTCCAGCCACTCTCGTTATTTCTGTATCTATATATGTTATCATTCCTTCCAATTTATCTGTTATTTTTTTCATTTTTTTATCCTGTTCATCTTTATCATCTGAAGTAAATGATTTATAAGGTACGCTGAAGTCGCTCATAGAAAAATAAGCCGTACCTTCATAATGTCCAGGTGTACTCACGTCTGCTTCTATGAACAAATCGTCTATAATTATTTTATATTTCTCTACGATATCCGTAAAATCGTCGTCTAATTTATTCATAATATTTTGTTCTTCAGTTTTGTCGATTCCAAATTTTTCATAGACTTCCTCCAGTCTATCCCGCATTATGGTTTCGAAACCTTCTGTAAGGGTTTTTTCACAATAGTCAGTCACTGCCTCTGAAGCTCTCTTAGAAGCAGCATTCATCCCGTCTAAATTCAATACTTTTGTCATCGCCACCTCCCACTGAGTAACTACTTCTTGTTTCATATCAGGTTTAAGGCCACTCAAATTGATCCTGAGGACGTCTGAAGGTTTATGGACTCTAAATCGTGTACCTATTCGGTGTTCTGCGCTTTGAATGATCTGCTGCAAAGGTAGCGCTCCCTTGTCCACCACAGCCATCCCTGAAAATTCTGTGGGATCTGGAATAGTTCCTTGTTGTTGCAATGCAACAGTTAGCCCCATTTGTGCCTCTGCAAGCTGATTTGGGTTTGCATCAGGGTTGGTTGCTATAGACATCGCGTCACTCAGTTTCACCCTCACATCACCATCATTAAACTTATTATAAGCATTAGCAGCTGCAATAATTTCTGCTGCACTAAATAGTCTATCTGTACTGCTAACTGCAGAAAAAACGTCCTCAGTTTTAGGTGCTGGATCCATTCCACCAAGCATTCCATCAGGTAATTCCTCTACTCTCCCTGTAAGTAAATTCAACGTGGAGTTCTCCTCAGATTTAATGTCTTCTATTAGTTCTTTATCATGTTTACTACCATAATGTTTTGTAACCCAAACAAGACACCTCCATGAAAGTTTAAGTGTTTCGTTAGTCTCAGCAAGTCTGATTTGTGTAGATTTAACAATCATTTGTTCCAATTCAGATAGTGGTTCATTACCTTTATCACGAATTTCTGCTAAAATACTATATAAATTCAAAAATTCTAAAGAATATAAACGAAATCGGGATGCATAACTAAATATTTTTTCATGTAATACAGTTATTACCTCTACAATTTTCATTAGTTTTTCTGACCCAGGTACCATTTCGCTCATTTCTCTCATTTTTTTAGCAAAATTATTGATATTTTCTTTATTACTTTCTATATTTCCTTTTTTAAATTCTTCCATTATTTGCAATAATTTTTTTATGTCTTTATTATTCATTACTTCATGAGATATAGTTTTGGATTCTTCTTCTGATAATTTTCTTTTTTCTTTAGATGATTTTGTAGGAGATGATTTATTATGAATTGATCTTGCAACTGCTTCTGTTCCATTAATATTGCCGTTAACTTTATTCATTTATATAAAGCTATATTTTATTATCTGGATTTTCATTACTAACTTTCCACATCTTCTCAATACGTTCTTTATATTGACTTAACTTTAATTGTGGGCATTTTTCTTTTAGATCTTCTAAATGTTTATTATAAAAATTCATAAATGCATTTTTTCTTGTTTGTTTAATACTAGTTACTTTAAAGGCATCAATAGCATTGTCTACACCTGTAGCATATATAGCATCTTCATCGTACATAGGTTCAATATTTTGTGTATCAATAGTCAATTCTTGTCGAACAATATTTTGTTTACTCAATAAATAATCTTCTTTTTCTTGCTTTTTTTCGCGTTCTTGTTTTTCCAATTGTTTACGTAAATCTTCTTGTTTACGTAATTCTTTTTCCTTTTCTTTTTGTTCTTTTTCTTTTTGAGCTTTTGTTTTAGGTGCATTTTTTAAAGTTTCATTAAGGAATTCAAAGTCTCCTTTTTTTCCACGGCTTGTTTTAGGTCTAGGAATCTTTTTCAAAATAGCTTCTTCTTCTTCAACAAGTTCAGCCAATTTTTGATTTTTCAATAGTTTTTCTTCTTGTTTTTGAATTTCTTTTTGTGTTTTTGCTTTTTCACGTTTGTTAACACCGACTTCCCAAGAAGCATCTTCTTTCATTTTATCTTCAAGTGCTTGGATTTCTTTTTCTTTTTTCAAAGCTTTTTCTATTTCTTTTTTAGAAGGCATATTCAATATATAAAATATATTGAATAAAAATTTATATTGTTTATCCTTATATTTCTTCGTAATCTTTTTTAATGAATTGAAAAATAGAATAAATGCAATCTCGGTTTAATTTTTTGTTCAATAACGGCAATACTTTATAAAAACTTTCATGTGTAGTTTTTGTTTTATCTAAATATACATTTTCAATTAAATTGCTACATATTACAGAAACATGATTTCGATAATCATCCACAGAAATTGTTAATTCTGTATATTGAATATCATGAATGGGTTCAGAAATACACTTTAATTTACCAAAAATATATAAACATGGTTCATTTATAGCATATTTATAAACAATAACTACTTCTTTTCCGTAATGTATTTTGTAATTAATGTCTTTATAATTCCACATATTATATATAATTATATTCTTGTATGGTACATGTGTGATTATTTATTAGTTTTTCATAACAACATGATTTTATATTTGTAAATTTAAAATAATTGAAACCTTTAATAGATGGAAAGTTAAAAATATAATTAAACAGGAGCAATGCATGTAAATAACACAATGCAATCAAAGACCCTAAACGGATATATTTTTTAAAAGAGGTAAGTCTTCTTTCTTTGAAAATGGTGAGTCCTGTTAAAAAACCAAATAAAGTGCAGAAATAATGGACTTGATAAGCTACTTTTTTGGCTCGAACCAGGAAAAAAGGGATAATATCGCATAATAAGAAGAAAGTATAGAAAATTCGTGTTGTTAATATTTCAAAATGAAACATTCGATCACCGTTATAGAAATAATTAGCAATATGGGCCCCAAACAGACCATATACTCCGCCACTGGCTCCAATCAATACAGAATAAGGGTCTGTTAAGTAAAAACTAAAACAGCCATTTGCGATGGAAAGGAAATATATAAAGTATAATTTAAAAACGCTTTGAAATCGGTCCATTGTATATGCGACAACATATAATCCTAATGAGTTTCCAAACAAATGGAAAAAATCACCATGTACAAAAGAATAACTAAACAATCGCCACAATTCATGGCGTTTATCGGCACATTCTGGATAATTAGAAATGGACCTGAAAAAGAGATGTTCGACATATGGATTGATGGTTTCTACACTTCTTTTGTTCAATAATGAAAAAAGAAAAAAGATAAATATATTGGTAAAAATGACGAAAATGAAATATTTATTGTTTTTTTGATTTGTAAATGAATCAGTTGAATCTAACGATGCTTGCGACGGTAAAGATGAATTATCATTATAATCAAAGGGTAATACATCGGAAGCAACTTGTCTAATTCTTGATGCTATAGGGACTCTTGTAGGACTTGGTGTTAAAGTACTACAAGAACTTATTGAATCTTCAGAAAAATCATCGGGTTCAATATCAATACGTATAGGTCTGCTCATACATTAACGTATTAAATAAATACTATCTCGAACATCTTTGTCTATTTCTATTCCTCTTCGAAATTTTAAAACCAACGCTACAACTAATGAATATCCTGCTACAATTGCAAAGGGAACAATATCAATCATATACATCTATACATACATTTTTTTACCATAACCAACGTAATCACCATTCATAATATTCGAACCAGGTGTCCAATCGTCATCTAAATTTGTACTATATAAATCTTCTAAACTTTTTTCAAATCGTTCAGATAGAACATCTTTTGTATCATAACGTTCGTTACGTTTAACACCGAGCCACAATGAATTTAATGGGTCGTTTTTCATTTTACGTATTCGTTTGAATCCTGTATTGTACATCATTTTCGACATATTTCGTTTGTAATAATTATAAATATGCGGTTCAGTAGACTCAAACGCCCATTTTCTAAACAAATTGTTGTCTAATTGTTTATCCAAATAATCTGGATCCATATCAATAATAATCAGAACACCATTTTCCGGTATCATTCGATAAGCTTCATGCAATATATTTTTTGCTGCATCTTCTGGTAACTCATGAAATAGAAAATTACATACAATCACATCGAAATAATTACTTGGAAAAGAACTATTTTCTGCGTTTTCGTGAAAATATTGAATATCTAAATCTTGTATTTGGGAACGATATGAAGCGACTCCAACAAAATACGGACTCAAATCGATACCAAACATTTCTGATTTTGGAAAACCTTTTTGAATATATTCTGTCGAAATTCCAATTGAACACCCAATATCCAAAATTTTATTGGGAGAAAATTCATATATTCCATTAATATCCTCAATATAAGTCAAAATATTTTCGGTAATATTTTGCCGCATCCACTCTTGAGCAACATACGGATCCACATTTTTCCAATATCCTGCCGCTATACTTAGTGTAGCCGATTCCGCTTCATTTGCGGCATCCCAGTTCATATTTCCTTGGTCATAACCATGAAAAGGCATTAAATAATAATCTGGATATTTCATATTTCTATTTTCTTTTAAATATTTGAAAGAATTGATTTTCGCAAAATCCTTTTTATAATTTGTTGTTAACTCATTCCATGGTATACCTTTTTTAACAGCATTATTAATAAACCAGCTACGTGCACGTTCTTTTAAAGAGAATTGAAGACTATTCCATGGGGTAATTTTAGGAGCATTCATATTTAATTGAAAGCAAGATGCATTTTTAATTATTAATAAAAAACAAGTTAAAATGTAATAATTCATTATATTAGTAATATAATAAATCTTTAATATATTTATAATTGTTATTTATAAGATGAGCAACTATGAAGAAAAAGTCCAAGAAATCATCCAAGAACCTCAACATTTAGAAACAGTAAACAAATGGCTAGTATCAAACACATATCAATGTAGCGATTTTTCAGATCTATCGGAACTGTATTTTCATAAAAAGGATGAAACCATTTCATTAGTATTACCTACTTTAAATGAAGAGCAAACAATTGAATTTATAGTAACAAAAATATTGGATACATTAAATAAAGAATTTAAAATCATTGATGAAATCATCGTAATTGATGGTGGTTCTACAGACAATACTGTTTCTATTGTTGAACGTCTTTGTAGAAAATACGACATTTTGCAAGTAATTAATGAAAGTGAAATATTACCTAGATTGAAGCATAAAAAAGGCAAAGGAAATCAATTATGGAAAGGTTTGTATTATTCATCAAGTTCGATTGTTCTATATTGCGATACTGATATTCGAAATTTTGATGTTCATATGATTTATGGACTTATTGGACCATTATTAACAAAAAATGTAAAATTTATTAAAGGATATTACGAGAGGCCATTAATTATTGGTGAAAATATCCGAAAATCGAATGAAGGTGGCCGTGTAACAGAATTGTGTGCTCGACCTTTACTCAATTTATTTTATCCTGAATTGGCCGGATTTATTCAACCTTTAGGTGGCGAATATGGTGGATATCGTGAACTTTTAGAAAATGTCGAATACACAAGCGGTTATGGTGTAGAAGTGAATATTTTAATTGAAATTTTGCAAAAATACGGATTAAGTACAATGGGTCAAGTAGATTTATTGAGTCGTGAACATCGTCATCAAAATACAAGTGCATTGTCCAAGATGAGTTTTATTATTATGACTACAATTTTAAGGAAAAATATGAATAAAAATTTACATAGTGACCTTTTAATAAAAAAGTTCGAAAAAACCACCAACAAATATGAGAAAAACAATATTTTTGGTGATAGTGATGTAAATGACTATTTTACACTGATCCAAAACGTACCTGATGATACATTACCTGCTATTAAAACATTAATAAAACAACCAGTATTGACGAATAATTTTATAATATAATGATTTTTTCATATGTTTTTTCATCAATCGTTAACAATAACACCATTTTATTTACATAAACATAAATAGTAAGACCTATTGCATATCCATTTGGAAAAGAAACATCCATATCTTGAGGTTTTAAATGTAATGGAGTGTCTGTAATATATTTGTACAATGCATACAAAAATCCGGAATGAGTAACGGCTAATATGTTTTTAAAATGATAAGAATTTATTTTAGAAATAAATTCTCGTATGCGTAAAATGACGTTTTCTATGGTTTCAATAGTAGAATGTTTTACATTTTCATTAATGAGCCATTCTTCATACAATGGATATGTTTCTTGGATTTCCCTTTTTGTTAATCCTTCAAAAATACCATAACCACGTTCTGTAATAAGTGAACTTTCTAAAATGGTGTGACTATACATTCCATTTTTTTTCATAATTCCTAATAAAGTTTCTCTTGAGCGACTTAAAGGGCTATGATAATAAGCATCATATATATTATTTAAATGTATATGTTGTATATCTTCTATACCTTTCTTGGACAGTGGAATATCTGAACTCCCTTGAACACGGTCTTCTTCGTTATATGTAGTTGTACCATGGCGAACAAAAGTAATGTGTACTTGTTTAATAATATCCATATAATATATTGTTCTATAATATATGGAGCTTTTTGACGTTGGAAATAAGTTAGAAAATGTGATTGCTATATTTATTTTGGTTCTTATAATATGTGGGAACTTTTTGGGACAATTGTTTCCATGTAAAGTCCAAGATATGTTTAATAACAATATATTATTAAAACATGTTCTTGGATTTTTTACATTATTATTTTTCGCCATATCTACAATTCCTGAGCTTACTTTTATTGAAACAGGAATTGGAAAATTTAGTGACTTTCTATTAACTTCAGTTATTTTATATTTATGGTTTATTTTAATGTCCAAGAATTATTATATTTTCTGGTTACTCACATTTGGATTAGCGGGTATTATGTATTTAATCTTTTTATATGAGAAAACTGAAAAAACAGTTTATGAAAAAGAGAGTAAAGTCTATGAAAGTCCTGAATATTTGGTAAAATGTAAAAAAATATTGGGATTAAAAATAATATCATCCACTATTTTCGGATTTTTAGTCTACATGGGAGCAAAGAAAGAAGAATATGGTAAAAAATTCGACTATTTTACATTTATATTTGGAAAACCAAGTTGCAGAGGACAATCACCACCGTTCAAGGGTTATATGTATTATTTCCAAAATGCCTTTACTTAGACATGTATTGATAATATAGTTTAACAACTTTAAATGGATGAAAAAATACTGTTGAAGCGCATATATGAGAAGCGCCTAAACTTTTATAATATTGAAAAGTCTTATAATCTTGGACACCCCCACCTGCTATAATTTCACAGTCGGGATATTTATTATGAATATATTTCACTAATTTACTTGTATAAGGAATTAGTGAAGTACCACTCAAACCTCCCTCTTTTATAGGAATTGTATTGCTACAATGAAATTGTCTAAATCCTTGTTGATAAAAAGAATCTATATTATTTGATTCAACTTTTGGAGACAATTTAATAATACAATATTTTCGCTCTTTATTAAGAAATTGACTTAAACCAATACTTACCATGGATTTTTCCGCGTTTGGACAACTTACATTTAATTCAATATTCATATGTTTTGGAATTTTATCAACCAATTTAGGAATTTCGTTTTCATGTAAAATCGCTATACTGTAGATTTTTTCGGGGTCATGGTGTTGAATTGCCCAATCGATACCTTTATTGCGTAGTCCAATTTTATTTACCCATCCTCCATAGGCAAATGAATAACGCAACGTTTTCACAATTTGAAGGAATAAACCATCGCGTTTTTCCAATGTAAAGCTACCCAAAATGGATTTTGTTTTGGGCAATTCAATATAATTTCCAAAAGGAGGTCCTATAAACAACATTATATTTGTAAAAGACTATATTTTTTGTTTTTTTACAAATCAATAAAACCGTTTTCTTGTAATTCATGTTCTATGTTTTGGTATAAAATATATTTTACTTCTTGAATGGAAAGGGGGTCATATTTTAATACAATATTTTGGAAAAAGAAATATTGAAAACCTAAAATAGAACATCCAAATAAGAAATAATACAATACTTTCTTGGACACTTTCTTTCGTTTTTCTGTACAAATTGTTATTTCTAAAGTTTCATGACTTTGGGTTCGGTTTGCTATTCTATACAAAGGAAGATTTTCCATTTCAATACCTTGTTCACTGTGTAGAGAGGTATCTGACGATGTTGTTTGATGCCGTTTATAAATATAGTGGGCAAAGAAACTTAAACATGCTATTGTACACAAGAGTGTCCAATATAAAATGATTTCAATAAATAAATTATAATTTTTTTCTTCACGTTGTTTAACTGCTTCATCTCGTTGTTCAATCAATGTATTTGTTTGATTGTTGCTGCTGGATAAATATCTTTCCAAATAATTGTGTTCGGAAGGTAATAGCGGTATGGTCTTAAACGGTTCATTTATTATTTTTTTTACTTTATTTTCAAAAATGACGGTTTCCATGGGGCCAATATAATAGAAATAAAAACATATTTCTACTATAGCAATACCACAAACATGAAATAATATAGAATACATAATTTATTATAGTATAACAAATTATTTTATACTGTTGGAAAGAATTCCCAATCAAGTTCTCCGCAAACTTTTTTCCATATCATATCTTGTTCCAGTTGTTTTTCACGGTCTTTCATCATAGGTATATAAGGTAAATATTGTGTTTGGTCCAAGAGTTTGCACAATTGGTAAAGTGTATATGTATAATTAAAGAAATTGGTTCGGTTTGCCGGACAATGTACTGCCCATGGTTTTTGAATTTCAATAAAGAGCACACATAAGGTCTCATGTAGCTCTTCGTTCATAATGGGTGGTTTTACGCCGAAAATGGAATTAATATATTGAATATGTTCGAAATATTTATTGAGTCCAAGTTTCCGCAAAATTTCGCGCATTTTGTCGTAATTGATTTGTTTCATATCTGTTATTCGCTCTTTTCTTATTCGCGCTTTAATAGCGTCAATGACTTCTTCTGGAATTTGAGTGGTTTCTTTCGCCTGAAATTGTGATAATATTTCTTTGAAATGATTGAGCCTTATATAGGCCGTATAAGACACTTCATTAGGTGGGTCTTTATTGTTTGGTTTTGAACTATCTACAATATATGTAATAAACTGGCCGCAATTTTGATTGTTGCAAATCATAATACCTTCTTCATCTTGAGGTACCATTTCCCCTTTCCCACATAATGTACATACATCACAAGACATAATATAATCTTGCGGATTTGTAAATTCATTATTTACATTTCTCCAGTATTCTTGATACATTTTCTTGGACTGTACATATTTGTCTGTATTTACATCGTCATTTGTGGATTTTATTTTAAAAAATGAATTCAAAACCTTTATATTTTGTACTTGATCACCTGATGATATTTGTTTCTTGGACTCAAAATAATCGAAAATGTATTTTGAATTGTCCAGTAAATAAAGGTTTTTTTCATTTTCTAATAATTTGATTTCTCTTTTTTTTTCTTTTATAGTGTCTTCAATGTCCAAGATTTTGTCTATTTCGGATTTTGAATATTTCGTTTTTTCTTCTTTGAGTTTTTTGATTTCTTTTTTCAATTTCGGTATTTTAAAACTATTATTATGATGAAATTTTTCCAACATTTCATTATGTTTTTCATCTAGTGAAGTAATTTGTTTAATTTGAGCATTTTTAGCAGATTTGCTCATTTTTATAATAATTGATTTATATTTCTATGTATTTTCTTTAGTAATTGTTTTAAAATTAACAAATAAATATTGGTATATATTATAATGGCTACAACTATGAAAGATATTTTCACCAAAATTTTCGAAAATATAAATCAAGTATCAATTTCTCGAGGTACATTTATTAAATGGAGTGATAAAGTTTCAGGTTCAGGAGATTTTATTGAAAAGGTAACAAAAACAACAGATTCTGTACATGATGAATTAGGTCATGAAGAAAATAATCCTAAACCAAAAGATTGGGAAGACGAAATGATTTTATTTACAAAATTATATGATTTACCTATTTATAAACAACTTTCAATTTATGGAAAGTGTTTTGTTGTAGAGAAAAGTAGTCAAAACGAAGGGGGTATACCCTGGGAAGTTCCAAACAATAATGAAACATGTTATGTAAAAGATTGTTTTGCTGGTTCGTGTGTACCTGGATTGAATAATCTATTAGACCAAAGTGCGGCTTCAATGCAATCTTTTCTCGATATTACACCAAAATTAGTCAACCCACTAATTGGTGGTGGTTTAGGACAACAACTTCTTAAAAATACAACGAGTGATTATTTACTATATACAGCATATTTTAATTATGATGTCCTTATGTTTAAATTTATTATTGAGACAATACCAGATGAAATAGTCGAAAGTGATGTAAATGGTCTTGCGGGAAAATTAGCAAATTACCCACAAGGTGATAATTTAACCGCTAAAGACATTCAAATTATTAATACAGTAAATTTAAATTATATATGGGCATTTTTGATGTGTTTTTGTTATAAATCAGTAGAGTCTGATAAATATTTAGTTGAAACTGTAAATGAAGAACATAAAAACAGTTACATAAATATGTTAAGAAAATTAACACATATTCGTTTTGATGGATTTATGTTAAATAAAGATGGATTTATTTCAAACCCTTTTTTTTATAATAGAGGAGGAGGTGTATACTATGTATTAGATGAAAATACTGCATCATACATAGATGCAATGACGACAAAAATATATGAAATAATGGATTGTGTTGTTATTGATTCCACAGTAGCGGTATCTGGACAATCACCACTAACAGTTACCGTTAGCGGAAGTCAATATATAACTTCTCAGTCGATTGCTGCATCGTGTATTACATCGATTATTGGTAAAATTAAAAGTGTTATTTGTAGAAATTCAAAAGCAAAGGACCCTATATCAAATGCTTGTATGAATGAATTAAATACATTGTTTCAAGATAAAAACAGTAAAGCCCATGGATGGAATATATTAAAATTTTCTGGAGACTCATCGCATGTTGTTTTTGGATATATTATGGAAAAAATATTTGCCTATTTCCCGAACACTAAACAAATAAAAATAGTTTATTTAATATCCGAAAGACCACTTGCGGCGCGTCTATTATCAGATGCAAAAACTGTATTCATGTCTGGTACAAAAGTGTTTAATGAAAATTTTTCAGGAGAAGGTATGGAAAATAAAACTGATATTCATGCCGCATATTATATTGAATGTGACCCTTCACAATCGATTATAAGTACTATTGAAAATTTTATAGCGAAAGTATATGAAAATGAAGAATCAAAAATTTCAAAAAATTTTTTAAAGGATCCTCAATTTATTATTGTTATTGATAAAAATGATCTAAGGGAGGAAATATATAAATTAATTGGATTAGAAGGCATTGATAGAGCTAATAATACTTTAAATACTGACCCAGAAAAAAAAACCGAAGCTGCTAAAAATTTATTGTTATTATTAGAAAAAGAACCTTATAATACATTTCTGAAAGAATATGAAATTATAAAATTAAAAGAAAAATATTATACACTTAAAGATGCAAGTCAAGAGTTTGAATTACTTGGGAAAAAATTAATTAGTGAGAGATTAATTTTACGTTTAACTAGTAAAACAAATTGGTCATGGTTAGTGAATAGTCTTAAAATTACTCCAACTGCACGAGATGATAGAAACGGTATTCAACAATTTAAAAATTTCAGCGAGATTATGTCTATTTTTCAATCTTTGAAAGAAAAAGGTCAAATCGACTTTGTGAAAGAACAACATGATGAATTATTAGGAAATCCTGGGTACAAAGTAGTATACGACAAAATAACAACAGTGTACGTAAAATCAGGTCCAAAATATATTAATTTTAAAGAAGACAGAACAAATGATTATTTATTAACAACTAAAGGTGTAGGGGATAAAATTCCAAATCAGGTTGAATTAATTTTCCAAAGTTTGATATCCTTTATAGATACCGTTTTGGATGTTCATGAATCGTTTAAAACTCAATTAGGTGGTGGAGATGTTCCTATAATACAATTTGCATATTCAGAAAATAATCCTCATCCAGATACATTAAAAGAAATGCAGGAAGCAGAATATAATGAACTAAGTGAAGAACAATTTAAATTATTTAATACAAAACAATTAATCGCATTGTATGAAAATGCAAACATAACAGACAAAACGGTATCTATAAAGGATATCAAACTTTGGAAAATTAATTCAACCTGATTTGGAATTTTATC
>MDTB01240321.1_pt1 | contig 21289 bp, 19 predicted proteins | sample 811161 | NCBI WGS metagenome assembly MDTB01 (sample SAMN05326650, study PRJNA326480) | marine metagenome | isolation source: seawater | place: Mediterranean Sea | collected 2009
AAAACGGTTGTTAAAAATCAAGATATGGTTTTTAATTTAGTTGGTATTAAAGGGTCAGTTGGGATTGGAGAGACCAAAGTAGCAAGTTATTTAGTTCCAATGTTGAGATTCCAAACAAATTTAATGGAAGCTTCATTTTTAGAGGGAGTTGATAGATTTTTATTTGTTGGTAGTGTGTGTTCTTATCCTCAAGCAGAAGTTCACTTTGAAGATAATATGTGGAATGGAATGCCTAAACAAAATGATAGGATTCCAGGAATTGCAAAAAGGGTTGGTGAGCTTATGGGAGAAGCCTATCAATTAGAATATGGATGGGATGCAGTCAGAATTGTGAGACCATCAAATGTTTATGGACCTTATGATGATTTTAACCCTACAACAGCTCAAGTTATTCCAGCCTTAATTAATAGAATGGTCAATGGTGAAAATCCTGTTAAGGTTTGGGGTGATGGCTCTGCGATTAGAGATTTTATATATTCAGAAGATGTTGCATATTGGATTATAAAAGCTGTAGAAAATGCACCTCCATGTATGCCAATTAATTTAGGAAACGGGAATGGTATAACTATAAAAGAAGTTACTGAAACGATTTCAAGTTTAATAAACCCATCGCCAGAAATTATTTGGGATATTGAAAAACCCTCCGGAGACCCATGCAGAATCCTTTCAATGGACAGAGCTAAAGAAGTACTGGGGTATCATCAAAGAACCTCTTTAAAAAATGGCCTTGACAAGACTATACAATGGTATAAAGCTAATAAAAATTTTAAAATGTAAATAGGGTATTTTTATTATGAATGAAGAAAATAAAAAAAATGAAAGAAAGTTTTTGCCACCGCTAGCTGAATTGCTTGATAGATTAACCGTAACCCAAATTAAGCAAGCCCTTCTTGGAGACAAAAATAAAGATTTTGCTAAAGAAATGAAGAAAATATCTCATGATATGGATATCATTATTTCAGAGGAGAATATTAAGTTAGACTCAAAGTTAATAAGAATAATAGTGTTAATTTCGCAGATGAATCTTCATATATGGAATAACAAAGATTTAATGCAAGACAATCTTGAGAATGATGAGGAATATCTTAAATTATTAAAATTAGCCCATCAACTTAATGGAATAAGAAATAAAATGAAGAATCAGCTCCTTGATATTGAAGGCACTAAAGATGAAAGTCAAAAAAAGAGTAATTTTGAAACTGATAATTTGGATTGGGATATAGATCTATAATTGATGAAAAAGTTACCAATCAAAGGTACAAACATGGCTTTCTCAACACTAGGCTTAGGAACAGGTACCGGTTTTAAAAAAGATTCATGCAAATCTCAAAAAGAATTCTTTGATGTATTCGATGCCTCAATAGACTCAGGAATAAATTGGATAGATACAGCTGAGTCGTATGCAAATAGCTATGCAGAAAGTTTAATAGGTGAATATTCTAAAGTAAGCAATCATGATTTTTATGTAGCTTCAAAGTTTTCTCCCATCAATGCCTCAAATAAAAAATTAAGACAAGCATGTGAGGCATCTCTAAAAAGGTTAAATAGAGAGTGTATAGATTTATATCAAATTCATTGGATGAATTATGATATCCCTATATCAGAGACAATGGAAACATTAGCTTCTCTAAAAAAAGAAGGAAAAATAAGGGCTATCGGCGTATGTAATTTTAGTGAAACTGAAATATTAAACTGTAATGATGAACTTATAGCTTCTAACCAAATAGAATTTAACCTATTCAATAGAATAGCTGAAGAAAGATTATTATACTTTCATAAGCAAAGAGATTTGATTTCAATCGCATATTCACCATTTGACGGAATAAAAGGTTTATTACCCAAGTCTAAGAAAAAAAAGATTCTTAGTACTTTAATGGCTAAATATTCCGCAACATCTTTTCAAATAGCATTATCATTTTTGGCTAGTTATCAAAATATGCTTATAACTTTTTCATCAACTAATTCTAATCATATAATCGAGAATACAAAACTTATAGATATAGAAAAAAAAGATTTAAAACTTATAAATCAGATTTTTTTATCGTCTGTAAAGTTAATTGATCCTAAATCAATAAAAATTTTATCCACTAAATCTAATAAGTTTTATGAAAATCTTTATGAAGCAAAGATAAATAAATATGATTATTTTCCAGGTGTCGAAGAATTATCAAAAGAATTTCTAATGAGCAATAACTTTAAACCTATTAAGGTAAAAAAAATTGAAGATAAGCAATTTAAATTTGAGCTAACTGGAGGAATGATGCGGTATTGGTCATGGATTAAAGCATATAGTGATCAGAAATCTATTCCCGCATCTATTACTAATGAATAATTCATTGGATCCATCTAATCCATATTTATCCATAGTAATAGCGTGTAGAAATGACAATTATGCTGGCAGCATGTCTAAAAAACTAATTCTTAGTCTTACCATTTTAATCCAACAACTTAATAAATTTAATTTAGATACAGAAATTATTATCGTTGAGTGGAATCCTCCAAAAGATAAGCCTAAATTATCATTAGAAATTTCTAGTTTAAAAAATCTTGGTAAAACAATTATAAGAATAATAGAGGTTGATCCTTCTATACATAGCACTTATATCGGATCACAAAAAAAAGGCATTGCTGGATCAGTTGCTTTAAATGCTGGAATAAGAAGAGCTCGTGGAAAATTTGTAACCTCTAAAACGGCAGATTCATTTTTTTCCGATGAGCTTATTAAATTTATTTCCAAAAAAACCTTAGATAATAATTGTTTTTATAGAGCAGACAGAGTTGATGTTAATGTAAATCAAGATCTTATAGAAAGTGATTGGCGGGATTACTTTAACTCAAATGTTTCCTATAGAGGATATTACAATAACAAAGGCCCACATTTAAAAGCATGTGGGGATTTTATGTTAATGAGTAAAAAATCTTGGGAAATTATAAGGGGGTTTACTGAACCAAAAACTGTTATTGGACTTGGAGAAGATGCTGAAGCACTTTATGCCGCAATGGGCATAGGGCTTAAACAAATTTGCTTAAAAGATGATCAATGTATTTATAAAATTAGTCACAGCAATCAACACTCTAACAGAGTAATAGGAAGTAAAAACAAAGTAACAAGTTTTTTAACAAAAATACTAGATAAATTAGACGAACTTATATTCTTTTTTAAAATAAAAAATATGGCAATTTTTATAGCTAGACCTTTATTGGGAATATTAAACCTTCCCCCAACAAAGATTCACGGTTTGAGAGTTAGGTCTCATTATAGATGGTATATTACTTCAATGTTGAGATATAAACTTGGTGGAATCAACTTTATAAGAAGTAAAGACTGGGGATTAAATAAAATTGACTTAGATGAAACTATTATTAATTAGAATATAAAATGAAACTAAAAGAGCTTAGCAATACTGGAGAATATATATCTTCGATTGGTCAGGGATGTATGGGTATTGGAGGAGATTTTGAAAAAAACACCAGTTCAGACAGGCAATTCTTATGGTCACTTGAGTACGGAATTGATCTAGGAATGACATTTATAGATACTGCGGAAGTCTATGCAGATGGACATTCTGAAACCCTTGTTGGAAAGGCTGCAAAAGACAAAAGAGATAAATTATTTATAGCATCTAAATTTTCTCCTGAAAATAATAGCTATGAAAATGTTCTGACTTCAGCTGAAAAGTCCCTAAAAAGATTAAATTCTTCCTATATAGATCTTTATCAAATTCATTGGCCTAATCCAAGTATACCAATAGCCGAGACAATGATGGCTTTAGATAAATTAGTAAAAGACGGTAAGGTAAGGTTTGTTGGACTAAGCAATTTTTCACAACGGGAGATGGAAGAAGCGCAAGAATGCATTGATCCACTCAAAATAGTCTCTAATCAAATCGAATATAATTTATTTGATCGTTTCATTGAAAAATCAATTATGCCGTATATGCAAGAAAATAATTCTTCGGTTATTGCATATAGTCCCCTTGATAAAGGCCATGGATTTTATAGCGATGAGAAAGTTCAGCTAATGGAAAATTTAACTCAAAAATATAATAAAACTACATCACAAATTTCACTAAATTGGCTCTTATCTCAAGAAAATGTTTTTGTAATACCTAAAGCAGCAAAAAAAGAACATATTGAGCTTAATGCTTCTTCTTCAGATTTTGAATTGGATAAGAATGATATCAAAGAAATAGATAAAATTTTTTCAGTAGAGCCTGAACTTATAAGTCCTGACAAAATTAAAGTTAGTCTATCTGGTGAGGGAAATAGAAGGGTATATGAAACCATTGAAGAAGCTATAGAGAATAAGTTAAATATGCAACCTAGCCCAGTTGAACTATCTAAATTTATTTTAAAAGGCGAGCCGACAAAACCAGTAAGAGTTATTCCGTCTAAATCAAATGATGTTTATGAATATGAACTGATTGAAGGTCGCTTAAGGTTTTGGGCATGGAACATAGCTCATAAAGGCTTAAAAGATGTGCCATGTGTTATTAGAAAGCCATAACATGAGTTTAATATAAACATATAAATGATTATATTTATATGTTATTTCCTATGATAAAATTCGTTATTAAATTATTTAGGGAAATATAAATGAGAGAAACTGATCCAAAATATAATATTAAAACTTATTCAAGTTCTAAAGAACTTGAATCTAGAGTAGATTTTGCTAAACACTTCTCGGCTTCACCAATTCCTGAAGATCAAATTCTTAGTAATCTTGCTTTGTATATTAATTCAAAGACGTTATCAAGGATTTTATTTATGGATCATCTATATAAACAGGTTGTAGACGTGATGGGTTCAGTCTTTGAATTTGGAACTAGGTGGGGCCCAAATGCAGCTCAATTTGCAGCTTTAAGAGGAATCTACGATCCTTTTAATAGACACAGAAAAATAGTAGCTTTTGATACATTTACAGGATTTCCAACTATTAATTCTGAAGATAAAATGTCTGCTGATGCAAATAAAGAATTTAATATGATGGAAGAAGGTCATCTCACATGTTCTGAAGATTACGAAGACTATTTAGAAAAAGTAATGGAGTTTCAAGAACAAGATAATCCTCTAAACCACATAAAAAAGTTTGAATTAGTAAAGGGTGATGCTACAAAAACTATTCATGATTATCTTGATAATAATAAGGAAACCATAGTTGCACTTGCTTATTTTGATTTTGATGTCTACGAACCAACTAAAATTTGCCTTGAAGCAATAAAAGATAGGCTAGTAAAGGGAAGTGTAATAGGGTTCGATGAGCTTAATGATCCTGACTCTCCAGGTGAAACTAAAGCAGTTATGGAAGTTTTTGGTCTCAATAATATTAGACTCAAAAGATTTTCTCATACTTCTAGGTGTTCATATTTCGTAGTTGAGTAGCATCAATAATTAGAAATATTTACAATGTTAGATAAAGAATTACTAAATTTTTTTAAATCAAAAAACTGTTTAGTTACTGGTGGTACCGGAATGATTGGAAGAGAAATTGCAATTATTCTAGCAAACGCCGGAGCCAATGTAAAAGTAATTTCATTAGATAAGCTAAAAATTCATAAAGATGTGGATCATGTCTATGGTGACCTAACTAATTTTGAATTCTGTAAAGAACAAACAAAGGACATGGATTGCGTTTTTCATGTCGCTGGAATTAAAGGTTCAGTGAAAGTAACAATAGAAAAGCCAGCGAGTTTCTTTGTCCCTTTATTAATGTTCAATACAAATGTGCTTGAAGCCTCTAGAGTTAATAATGTTCAAAAACTTGTTTATACAAGTTCCATAGGTGCCTATTCTTCAAACGAAGTTTTCATTGAGAGCGATGATGATGATCAGGGGTCTCCAATGGATATGTTTCCGGGATGGGCTAAAAGAATGGCAGAGATGCAAATTAAGGCATATCAGATTCAGTATGGATTAGATGATTACTCCATTGTTAGGCCCTGTAATGTTTATGGTCCTGGTGATAATTTTGATCCTGAAAATGCAATGGTGATACCAAGTTTAATGTCAAGAATTAGATCTGGAGAAAATCCAATGATGATTTGGGGGGATGGTTCTGCTATTAGGGATTTTGCATTCTCAAGAGATGTAGCAATCGGAACCATTCAAGCACTATTTTATGGTTCTAAAGGAAGATATCTAAATTTAGGCAGTGGCAAGGCAGTGACAATAAAAGAGTTAGTTGAAACATTGAGCAATTTTCTTGATTTTAAATATGAATTCGATTCAACAAAATCATCTGGGTGGCCCAAAAGACTTATGGATATATCTTTAGCTAAAGAGATGATTCGTTATAATCCATCAACCTCTTTAGAAGAAGGACTGAAAGAAACTTGGGAATGGTTTTTAGAAAATAATGACGAATATCTATACAAAAAAAATTATTTTAAAGAATAATGAATAAAAAAAAGAAAAATAAAGTAGCTTTCATAACAGGAATATCCGGAATGGTAGGGTCTCATTTAGCTGACTATATTATTAAAAATTCTGAATGGGATATTGTTGGTCTTATAAGATGGAGAAGCCCATTAGACAATATTTCTCATTTATTAGATGATATTAACAACAAAAGAAGAATTAAATTAGTTTATGGTGATTTAAGAGATACTATTTCAATAGATAAAGCTTTAGAAGAAACTACACCAGACTATGTTTTTCATTTAGCTGCACAATCTTTTCCAAAGACTAGTTTTGATGCTCCTTTGGATACAATGGATACAAATATACAAGGAACTAATAGAGTTTTAGAATCTATAAGAAAATATTCACCTAGAGCAAAAGTGCATATTTGTTCATCATCTGAAGTATTTGGTAGAGTTTCAAAAGAAAAACTACCTATTAATGAAGAATGTACATTTCATCCAGCCTCGCCATATGCGATATCTAAGGTTGGTACAGACTTAATAGGAAGATTTTATGCTGAAGCGTATGATATGTGCGTAATGTCAACAAGAATGTTTACTCATACCGGCCCAAGAAGAGGAGATGTTTTTGCAGAATCATCATTTGCTAAACAAATAGCACTAGCAGAAGCGGGTTACACCAAACCAATTATCAAAGTTGGAAATTTAAAAAGTTTAAGAACAATAGCTGATGTTAGAGATGCAGTTAGAGCCTATTTTATGTTACTAACCATAAAACCATCTTCAGGTGACTACTATAATATAGGTGGCACTTTCAGTTTAGAAATCGGCGAGCTCTTAGATTATTTAATATCTATTTCCAGCATTAAATCAAAACTTAAAATAGAACTTGATGAATCAAGATTGAGACCTATTGATGCTGATCTCCAGGTTCCAGATACAAGAAAATTCCAAGAACACACAGGCTGGAAACCTGAAATATCATTTGAGCAGACTATGATCGATCTTTTAGATTATTGGAGAGAGAAAGTAAAAAAAGAAGGTAATAATTTCTTAGTTAGATAACAATGACTCTCAATTATAAGACATCATTTTCAACTCCTTTCTTTGATATTGAAGAATCAATAGATCCGAATAATTTTAATGATCATCCATACTACAGATTAACTGGCTGCGACTCTGTTATTTGTTGCGCTATGACTAATAAAGGCGAATTCGTAATGATAAAACAGTTCAGACCTAACATAGATCAAATCTCACTTGAATTTCCTGCAGGAGGCATAAAAAAAGATGAAAGTCCTTTAAAAGCTGCAAGAAGAGAATTCAGCGAGGAAACTTCAATGATTAGTGATTTCATTCCACTAGGTGATTTTAGATTGATGATGAATAGAACAAATATTAAAGAACATATTTTTTTTGGAATCAATCCAATAGAAGACAATACAATAAAAAGAGAAGAAGGAATTGAAGTGAATCTAGTTGATAGAAATGATCTAATAAATCTTTCTACAAACGGGGGTTATAAACAATTAGCAGGATTAGGCATTATTCAGTTAGCCTCAAATGTACTAAAACTAGATATTTTGAAAGAACCAATGGAAAATGTAATTAATAAATTTAATTTAAGGAAAAGAAATGAAAGTTGATTCTACAAATCTTGAAGGCGTCCTGATAATTGACCCACCTACTAATTTTCAGGATTTTAGAGGTAGTTACGTTGAAATATATAACGAGAGACTTTATAAAGAAAATGGAATACCACAACATTTTATACAAGATGATATTTCAACATCAACAAAAGATGTTTTAAGAGGCATTCATGGTGATGCAACAACAACAAAATTAGTTTCTTGTTTATATGGTTCTTTTTATTTAGTTGTTGTAAATAATAATCCTGAACACCATGAATATAAAAAATGGCAGTCATTTGAATTATCAGATCAAAATAGAAAGCAAATACTAATACCACCGATGTTTGGAAATGGACATTTGGTTTTGACAGATCTTGCCATTTTCAATTATAAACAAACCACTGAATATAACAGGGAAGGTCAATTTACAATTCAATGGGATGACCCTGATTATGATATTTCATGGCCTATTAAAAAACCTGTTTTATCTGAAAGAGATGGTGGTTGATGGCAAACTCCAGTTTTTACAAAGATAAGACTATTCTAGTTGCTGGAGCATCAGGGTTTGTAGGAACTCACCTATCAAATAAGTTGCATGAATTAGGAGCAAATGTTGTTGCTACATATAATAAAAGAACTCCAAATGATTTAGCAATTTCATCTAAATTGCAATGTGACTTCACCAAATATGATGATTGCTTAAAAGCTACACAAGATGTTGATTATGTTTTTATGTGTGCTGCAAATACTTCTGGAGCAGCTGTAATGGAGAAGACACCCCTTGCTCATTTAACACCTAATGTAGTTATGAACTCTCAAATCCTTGCTGCTGCATATGAAAACAAAGTTTCAAAGTTTTGTTTTATTAGTTCAAATACAGTTTATCCAGTAACCGATTTTGCAGTAAAAGAGGACGATGTTAATTATGAATTTTTTTCGAAATATTTTATTGTTGGGTGGATGAAATTATTTTCAGAAAAAATGACTGAAATGTATTCAAAACACATTAAGACTCCTATGGATACTTTAGTTGTAAGGCCGGGTAATCTTTATGGTCCAAATGATAAATTCACTTGGACAGAGTCTAAAGTTATTGCTGCACTTATCAGAAAATGTATTGAAAGACAAAATCCTTTACCTGTTTGGGGGGACGGTGAAGATTTGAAAGATTTCCTATATATAGATGATTTTATTGAAGGATTATTAACTGCTTTTGAGAATTCTAAAGAATTTGAAACAATAAATATTGCTTCAAGCATACCAGTTACAATTAAAGACATCATAAATATTATCCTTGAGGTGGAGGGTTGTGAAAATACAGAAGTAAAATTTGATACAACAATGCCAACGATGCTGCCAAAAAGATTAATTAATACTGATAAAATAAGAAAATTAGGTAACTGGGAGCCCAAAGTACCTCTCGAAGAGGGTATTTCAAAAACTATTATTTGGTATAAAGAATATTTTAAGGAAAAAACTCCTGAGGAAAAATATGATAATTAGCAGAACACCTTTCAGAATATCTTTTTTTGGAGGCGGTACTGACTATCCAGCATGGTATGAAAATCATGGAGGAATGGTCTTAAATGCCACTATTAATAAGTATGCATATATTACTGTAAGAGAATTACCTCCATTTTTCGACTATAAATATAGAATTCAATATTATTTAAAAGAAGAGGTATCTTCTCTTGAAGACATAAAACACCCAGTTGTAAGAGAGGCGGCTAAATTATTAAACATCACTAAAGGGTTAGAGATTGTTCATAACGCTGACTTGCCAGCCAGATCGGGCTTGGGATCAAGCTCTACATTTACAGTCGGAATGTTTCATGCCTTATATGCAATGAAAAATAGAATGGTTACAAAAAGAGAATTAGCACTTTCAGCAATTAATTTAGAACAAAATATTATAGGTGAAGCTGTTGGTTCTCAAGATCAGACTGCTGCAGCTTTTGGCGGACTAAATTTAATTGAATTTAATAAAAAACAAACGTTTGAAGTGCAAACATTAACCATATCAGAAGAAAGACTTCTTGTGCTTCAAGATAATTTGTTACTTTGCTTTACAGGTTTTTCTAGAACAGCTGAAAAAGTTGCTAAAGCTCAAATTAAGGCAACTCCTAAAAAAGAAAAAGAATTATATCTTATGTTAGAAATCCTTGATGAAGCTAAAAATGTCATTCTAGATAAAAAGACTTCCATAGATGAATTCGGTAAATTATTGAATGATCAGTGGAAATTAAAAAGAAGCCTTACAAATCAAATAACTAACTCTGATATTGATGATATTTATAATGCTGGAATTGAATCAGGAGCACTAGGAGGAAAACTTCTAGGTGCTGGAGGAGGAGGTTTTATGCTTTTTTATGCAAACAAAGAGCATCATCAAAAGATAAAGGAAAGCCTTAAAGATAAGTTATTTGTGCCTTTTCGATTTGAAAAAACAGGCTCACAGATAATATATTTTTCTCATGATTAATGTAAGATTTTTTTTAGTAACTAAATATATATAGTGTTTAGTTTAGAAAACTTTATTAAGTTATTTTTGAGCGAGTCTCAGTTTATGATTTATAAAGTTATTGGTCTAAAAAGATTTGCATTAAAACCATATTTTAAAACAAAAAAATTAATCTATTTCATAATTACAAATTATTTTAATAAGAAGCAATGGGATGCTGATGATTTCAAATCAAATATAGGTAAATCAAAGTTAAGCGGTAATTGGTTTAAAGTAAGCGACCAAAATGAAGATCTTCAAAAAGAATTTATTCTTGCTAGAGCTGAGGCTGCTAGGAAAATGATTTTTTTTGTCAATAATGAATTTATAGACTTTGGTTCTAGTCCATCTAATGGCCAATGGAATATTGATCCAATTTCAGGAAAAAAATGGCCAGATAGCTCAATATTCTTAAATTTAAGTGATCTTCCAGCAGATATAAGGTATCCATGGGAGTTAGGTAGGCTTCATCAACTCATCTGGTTTGGGCAAGCTTGGAAGTTAACAAATGATAAAAAATGGATTGAAGAAGCTTGTGATCAAATTAATTCTCTTTTGTCACAATCTCCAATCTATTTTGGAATCCAATGGAGAGATGGACTTCAATTGGCAATTAGAATTTACTCAATGATTGCCTTTATAGATCTTTGCCATGATGCTGATGATGAAGTACATGACTTAATTACATCAGCCGTTAATTTGCATTCGAAAGTTCTCAAAAAAAGTATTTCAAATAATAGTGAAATTACTAATAATCACGTTATAGGGGAAGCATGCGGCTTGGCTTTGGCAGGATTATACCTGGATAATAAATCTTTATACAATTCCTCAATGTCTAGGTTAGATATTGAATTAAAAAGGCAAATATATCCAGATGGCATACCTTATGAAGGATCAATTCCTTATATAAGATTTAATTTAGATTTTTTAACCTTTCTATACAAAGCAATCGACTCATTAAACAATAAGGCACCACTTTTTTTAGAAAAAGCTATTATTAAGATAGCTTGCGGTCTTTCTAAGATAGTAGACAAAGATGGATTTATACCACCTATTGGAGATGGTGATGATGGCCGAGTATTAAAAATAGATGATGAACCATATTTGTGTGTAAATGAAAGTCTGTTATTTGCTGGAGCCTTAACAAATAAAAATTATGGAGTAAAACCTTCTCAAACATCATTTTTACCATGGGTGATAGGTAAAAAAATTAACAAATTTAATTACCCAAAACAAATAAGCTTTTTAAAAAATTCTGGAATAATTCATATACATATTGATAAATTAGATATTTGGATTGATGGAGGTCCTACTGGACTTGGTATAGATGGTCCAGGGGGACATGGTCACAATGATACGACCTCTTTAGTGGTTCATTTAGATAATAAAGGAATACTTCATGATCCTGGCTGGTATTCTTATTTTAGTGATATTGAATTAAGGAATAAATTTAGAAGTACATTCAAGCACAATACAATCAGTATAAATAATCTTGAACAGGCAGAACTAATGAGCGCATTTGAAATTAAAAACGAATGCAAGCCTACAATATTAAAAATTAGAGAGACTGATAATTTAATTTCTATTATGTGCGGCCATAACGGTTATGACAAAATAAATCTTGGAATACGCTATATTAGATTTATACACATATTAAAGAAACAAAAATATAAAATTTATACCTCTGATCATATTAAAAGCTTAGAACCAATAAAAATAACAAGCTTTCTAGGAAGTGACTTTGAATTCACAGATTATAATAATAATTTGTATAAATTGGATCACAGTCACATACTTAAGTTAAAAAATAAATATTCCGATCTTAAAATTTCAAAAGAAACATATTCAAGAGCAAATAAACAACTTAAAGATGGTTCTTCAATTTCCTGGCTTATTTCAGACAAAGCTAAATATGATTTTGGTTATAAATATTGTTCAAGATTTGAATTAGAAATAAAACAATAGACATTGATAGTATAATCATCGCATGAAATCTAAATTAAAAGAGATATTTGAAATATTTAAAGAAACTTCTTTTCTTAGCGCATTTAGATATTTACTTTTTAAGACATTTCTAAAAACTCCTTCTTTTTTAGTAAAAAATAAAGATACTAATAATAAAAATATATTAATTGGTGCTGGAACCTATGCGTCCTCAATTCTAATATCATCGATGAGTAATGCAAAAATATTACCCAATCAGATTATTTCAAAATCTAATACTTCCGCTAACAATTTGGCAAATGCATGGGGTTTTAAAAATGGAGATATGACTTTAAAGAATTTTTTAGAAGGAGAATTTGATGCAAACGCTTTAGTGATTGCAACACCTCATGAAACTCATCCAGAGTATATAGAAATAGCATTAAAAAAAGATATTTACACTTATTGTGAAAAACCAGTTGCTATTAATAAGACAGGAATAATAAAACTTATTAATTTAGTAAAATATCATTCAGATAATAATAAAATTATGATTGGCTTTAATAGGAGATTTGCTCCTGCAATAATGAAAGTTATGAATTTAGATTTTATTGAAGATCGAAAACTTCCCCTTGAGCTAACATACAGAATAAATTTTGGAAAAAGAGTTCATAACTCAATGACAGATGAAAATTCTGGTGGGGGAAGATTAATTGGAGCAGGATGTCATTATGTCGATTTAATAAATTTTATTATCAAAAGCGATGTTAAAGACATATATGCAGTCTCAAGCTCAGATGAAAATACATTCTCTGCTGTTATCAACTTTTCTGATTCTTCCATTGCAACAATTATTTTTACCAGTGACGGCGATAGGAACTATGATTCAAAAGAAGAGATTTCAATATCAAGTTCTGGGCACATGATAAAGATTAATGATTTTAAGAAATTAAAAATTGATGGAAAAAAGCTTAATATACCAAAGAATTCATATGGAGCATTTAATGCGATGAGCTCATTTTCAGCATCAATGAATAGTAAATCTGCAGTTCCAGTATCCCTAACTGACGGAATCATATCTACTTCTATTACGCTTGCTATTCAGGAAAGTTTGAAATCAAAAACAAAAGTATCTTTTTCTCAATATATGGAGAAACTTAACCAATGAAGATTGGAATAATTGGATGTGGGTATGTTGCGGACTATTATTTGCAAACCGTAAAAGATTATCCAAATATAGAAATTAAGTCTGTCTACGATATAAATAAAGAAAGACTTAATAATTTTTGTGACTATTATTCTCTAGATTCTGTATCAAATATAGATGATATTTTAAGTGATAATGAAATCGAATTAGTTATAAATTTAACTAATCCAGACCAGCATTTCCAAATAAATTTAGATTGTCTTCAATCTGGCAAACATGTGTATAGTGAGAAACCGATAGCAATGAAATTTAAAGATGCTCAAAAACTTTTTGAAGTTGCTAAAGAAAAAAAACTTCAACTACGTCCAGCTCCATGTAGTTATTTGTCTAATACTGCAGAAACTATAAAACAAATTATTGATAGCAAGCAAATTGGAGAAATAAGACTTGTATACGCTTGTTATGATGTAGCAATGACTCATAAACAAAACTATTTGGGATGGGTAAGTCCATCTGGTGCTAAATGGCCAGCTAAAGATGAATTTGAGACTGGTTGCACATATGAACATGCAGGCTACTTTTTGACATGGCTTTCTTATTTTTTTGGGAATGCTAATTCTGTAAGTGCATTCTCAAGTTGTTTGATTAAAGATAAACAAATAGCTTTAGACTTTAATGCACCTGACTTCACAGTGGGCTGCATTGAATATGATAATGGTGTTGTTGCAAGAGTTACTTCAAGTATTGTTGCTCCAACCGATAGATCTTTAACGATCGTAGGAGAAGAAGGTACAATCTATACAAAAGACATTAGAAACGATAATTCTCCTGTATACATTAATAAGCCAAGAAGTAGTAAATTTACCAATTCTATAGAGCCTAAAATTGATTACTATACCGAGAAAATTGAGTCTATTTTTAATTGGCTTCCATGGTCTTGGGGTAATATTTTTAGAATTCATCATAAAGCACCATTAAAAAGAAAAAATAAAACAAAGAAATCATCAAAATACAAGCAAGTTGACTTTTGTCTTGGTTTAGATGAAATGATAAAAAATATTAATGAAGATATTAATGAAGAATTTTCATCCGAAATGGCACTTCAAGTTGCTGAAATAACAGAAATTTTACAATATCCAAATAAAGCCATGCAGTCGAATAAATTAAACTCAATAATAAAAAAAATACCATAGTATTATGTGTGGAATAGCTGGTTTTATTTCGACCAAACCCAATAAGATAAATGAAAATGATTTAAAAACTATTATCAGTAATATGATCAATTGTTTGCATCATAGAGGTCCTGATTCAAATGGAATATGGTTTTCAAATAATGATCAACTTGTTTTAGGCCATACACGACTTTCTATATTAGACTTATCTCCTAATGGTAGTCAGCCCATGAAATCTTCAACTCAAAGATATGTTCTGATTTTTAATGGAGAGATATACAATCATCTATCAATTCGTGAAAAAATTAATAGAGATATTCCCTCAAAAAAATGGAATGGATCCTCTGATACCGAAACAATTATTGAATCAATGGAGTTATATGGAATAAAAAAAACTCTTGAAAACATTGAAGGAATGTTTGCTTTTGCGGTTTGGGATAATAAAGAAAAAAATCTAACTATTGCAAGAGATAGATTCGGTGAAAAGCCATTATATTATGGGTTTCAAAATGGTTATTTCTTTTTTGCTTCTGAACTAACTGCAATTTTATCTAATACAAGATTTAAAAAAGATATTGATCTTGAAAGTATTGGGCTTCATCAAACCTATGGTTTTATTCCGCAACCTAAGAGTATTTTAAAAGATGTTTTTAAGTTGCCTCCAGGAACTTTCATGACGTTTGGAAAAGAAGATTTTAGAAATATTAAACCAAAAAAATATTGGTCAATTGAAGATTGCTATGCAGAAGAAAATCGCTATAAAAATATAACAACTCTTGATCAGTCAGTACAAAAATTGGATGAACTTCTGTCTCGATCCATCAAAAGTCAGCTTATATCAGATGTGCCATTAGGTGCTTTTTTATCCGGTGGAATTGACTCTTCATTGGTGGTATCAATTATGTCAAATCACATTACTCCAAAGACATTTTCAATTGGATTTAAGGATGATATATATGATGAATCAAAGTATGCAAAAGATATTGCAAATCACCTGAAGACAGAACATACAGAATTTATTTTAAACGACGATGATCTCCTTGATGTTATCCCCAATTTATACAAGGTGTATGATGAACCTTTTTCAGATTCATCTCAAATACCAACGATATTACTAAGCAAACTGACACGAAAACATGTAACTGTAGCTCTTTCAGGAGATGGAGCTGACGAATTATTTGGAGGATATAATAGACATTTTTATTCAAAACAATGGTGGCCTTTAATTAATAAAATTCCTTTCAACTTAAGAAATAGTTTTGTAAAAATTAATCAGAAGTTTAATTTTAAAAATTTTAATAAAAATACAAAAGACATTAATAGACTTAAGAAAGTCATGGGCGCTCTTTCTTCAAAAGATGATTTAGATTTATACATGTCATATCTATCAGAGGGCCAAAGCCCAGAACATTTGCATAACTTAAAATCACAAGAAAAATATATTAATGTCGAGGAGTACTATAAAAACTTTAATATCGCTGAAAAATTAATGATACTAGATACAAGCTATTATCTACCTGACAATGTTTTAGTTAAAGTTGATAGAGCTGCAATGTCTCAAAGTCTAGAAACGAGAGCACCTTATTTAAATAGTGAATTGTTTAATTTTGCTGTCAGTATTCCTTTAGATCAAAAGATTAATGGCAACAAAGGTAAATTAGTTCAAAAAAAACTTTTAGAATCTTATATTCCAAATCATTTAATCGATAGACCTAAACAAGGTTTTGAACCTCCATTGGGAGACTGGCTAAGAGGACCTTTAAAAGAGTGGAGTGGAGATATTATAAATAGTCATAATGCTTTAAATAGAGAATATTACAAAAAAGATATTATTCTAAAAAGATGGAATCAACATCAAAATAACGACACTGATTGGACAAAATTTTTATGGAACATAATATCTTTAGAATCTTGGAGAATAGAAAATAATATCTAAATCATTATGAAAATTACTCTAGTTGCAAATTCCTCATGGTATGTTCTTAATTTCAGATCTAATTTAATTAAAAAACTCAAAGAAAAAGGTCACGAAGTCTCAGTAATAGCTTCAAAAGATGAATATTCAGAAAAATTACAAAACTTTGAAATAGATTACCATGAGTGGAGTTTAAATTCTTCAAGTACTAATATTTTTAAGGAACTTTTTTCAGTTTTTAACTTACGGTCTAAATTAAACAAGATTAATACTGACATAATACTAAGCTATACCCCTAAAGGAAATATCTACTCCGGTATAAGCAATCTAACCTTGAGAAAGAACATAAAGTTCATACCCAATATATCTGGATTGGGGACAATAATGTTGCACAATTTTTTTTTAAGAAAAATTATTTTTATTTTCTATAGACTCGCTTTACTAAATTCTAATAAAATTTTTTTCCAAAACAATGAGGATATGGATATATTTATATCTAACAAAGTAGTCAAACCAATAGATGCAATTAGATTACCAGGTTCTGGTGTAGACATAAATTATTTTCAACAAGACAAATACATACCTTCTAATATCTTTTTATTTGCTGGAAGATTGATATATTCAAAGGGTTTAAATGAATTTGTAAATGTAGCCGAAAAAATTAAAAAAAATTATCCCGATGCTCTGTTTAAAGTTGTTGGAGCTCCAGCAAATTCATCAAAATTAGGTATCACAGAAACAGAAATTGCCTCTTTTTTTAACAATACTGCAATTCAATATATCGGCATTACAGATAATATTAAAGAAATTTACTCCTCTGTCGGTGTAGTTGTTCTTCCTTCTTATTATGGTGAGGGTGTTCCAAGAACGCTTCTAGAAGCTTCGAGTATGGGAATACCAATAATAACAACAAATCATCCAGGTTGCCGAGATTCAGTAGATCATAATGTTACAGGTTTTTTATGTAACCCAATGGATGAAATTTCTTTATTTGATGAATGTATGAACTTTTTAAAACTTTCTGATGAAGAAAAGTGTAAAATGAGCGCAGCAGGAAGAGACAATATGATAAAAAATTTTTCTGAAGATATCGTAATAAAAAAATATTTAATTAATATCTAATAAAAAATGTTTAAATCAATCTACATTACATTTTTAGAATTTTATGGAAATTTTAGAATATAAAAACCTTTTAAACTCTGAAAAAGCTTGGTTCAATCAAGGTAGGCTCAAGCTTTTTAATCATTTCATAAAAAAATTATCAAAAAAAAATTTATCCATTTTAGAAATTGGATGTGGAATGGGTACAAATGTGGAAATGTTAAGTAAATATGGATATGTCGACGGAGTTGAGCCAGCAGAAATAGCTATTTCAAATTGTAAAAAAAGATTTCCAAATAATAAATTTTTTAAAAAAAATATCGAGGAACTTGAAAATAAGAAAAAATATGACCTCATTTGCCTATTTGATGTGCTTGAGCACATCGATGATGATTTACAAGCTTTAAATACAATATCAGATCTTCTTGAAGATAATGGTGATATTTTAATATCAGTTCCTGCATACATGTTTATGTGGAGCAGTCATGATGAAAGCTTACATCATTATAGAAGGTATACATCCACAGGAATTCAAGAAATAGTGAAAAAAACTAATTTATATTTACAAAGAAGTACATATTTTAATACACTGCTTTTTCCAATTGCATTTGTTGAAAGAAAAATTGTTAGGAACAAATTTAATAAGGAATACAACGCAAAAAACTTACCTAAATTAATAGATTTTGTATTTAAGATGATTTTATTTTTTGAAGTCTTTTTAATAAATTTATTTAGATTACCTTTTGGCTTAACAATAATGGTTCATCTTAAGAAAAGAGCATAATATTGTATATTTTAAGAATATTAATTTCTGTTCTATTGGTTTCTTTAATAATTTATTTTTATAAAGATAGTATTTTAGCCTTTGACTATAAATTAATCGATTTTGAAATGATATTATTTTCAACTATTCTAATGATAGTAACAATTTCAATAGCATCATCGAGATTCTTTTTTTCTCTTAAGTCTGTAAATATTTACTATCCAGCTATTGAATGTTTCAAGTTAGGACTTTCGTCTAATTTAATGAGCCAAATTATGCCAGGTGGTGGAATGGGAGGAGATTTATTTAAATTTATACTATTTTCTAAATTAAAACAAAAAAAACTATCAGTAACACAATCGATTTTAATTGATAGAGGCTTACCTTTAGTTGTTGCTTTATTAATTGCTTCATTATTTTTTTTAATTCAGAACAATTTTAATAAATTAATTATTTTTTCTTACTTAGTCATTTTTGTATTCATAGTATCTTACTTTACAAAAAAATTTATTGGTGAAGCATTCTCTGGTTCAAATTGTATTATTTCAGTTTTTCATTCTATTTCTATATTGGTAGTAACTAGTTTAATTTTTTATTTATTACTAAATAAATTTGGGGCTTCAATTTCTTATATAAATTGTTTCTTTGTTTATTCATTTATTAGTTTATCAAAAATTATACCTTCCTTTGGTGGGTGGGGTGTCAGGGAGTCTGCAGCACTTTATGCCTTTAATATATTTAATATAGATCCATCAATAATAATTGTAAGCTCTATCTTCTTTGGATTAGTTCTCGTATTTACAAGTCTTATAATGGGTATATTCTACATTGATAATATTATAAAAATTATGAAGAAATAAAATGGACAACACGAAATTCTTAAACAAAATTACTATTAATAAATTGATGCCAATCTTGATTGTTGGCTATTTTTTAACTGAATTGTTTTACTTTAATAATCCTTTGGGTTCATTTAATAATTTCTACAATAAGATTCAAATAGCTGATTATTTTTATTTAATAGTATTAGTTGTTTTCTTAGTTAAATTTATCATAAGTAAAAATAAAAAAGATTTTTTTAATTTTGATACTTTCGAAAAATTACCGTTACTTTTTTTATTTTTTTGTATCTTGACATCACTATTTGCAATGAATGGAATACCAGTCTCACAATTTTTGAAATATATTTACTTAATAAGTATTTTTTATATAGTAAGAAATGTATCAATTGAAGTTAATAGCTTTAAAATAATAATTAATTATGTGTTTTATATATTAATAATTTATTTCTTTATTTTATTTTTATCCTATCTAACGGCTGTTATTTCAAAATCTTCAAATTTTTTTGTAATGTTTTATGATAATTTTCCATATGTAGATGAACTTTATAGATTAAAAGGAGGGTATAGCCCAACTTCAAAGCTACTTGCATTCCATTTGTTTTTAGCAACTATATTTTTATATATGTTTAGAGAATTTTTTTCAGAGAAAAAAAAATATATTTTATTATTTTTAATTTTCACCCTTGCAACTCTTACTTTTTCAAGAGCAGGATTTGTAGTTGGTTTTTTGAGTGTTTATGTTTTTTTAAGACTGCTAAAAAGCAGATATTTAATTTATAGCTTTGTGCCTATAATAATTTTAAGTTTCATTTCACTTGAAATTCTAAGTTTATTATTTTTTGAATCTAATAATTTACTTTTTGTTTGTGAGCAGAGTTTTCAGCCTAATCAAATCAACCAAAGATTTGGTTGGTTTGGTAAGGAATTTCATTGTAATCTGGACCTAAATTTAAATATCTATCAAGATGGTTATTTAATACTGAAACTAGTTGGTATTAATGCAGGGTTTGATAATTTCTTGTTTGGAAATGGACTGGGTTCATATGATCAAATATGGATTTCTGCTGCAACTGAAAATTTGATACCATCATATTTTTTAAATTATGTTTTCCCTATGTCACAATCAACTCTAGTTACTCTTTTTGCAGAGAATGGAATGACTGGGCTTCTAATTTTTATGGCATTTCTTTTTGGATCGATTTCAAAGGGAGCATGTACATTTAAAAATTTAGATGTATTTATAATGTGCCTGTCTTTATTTTTTATAATTTTAAATCTCGATATTCAAAATTTTAGATTTTTATATTTTTATCTTGGTATTTTCTATGCTTATCATTACCTTAATAAAAGAGAATTAATATGAATATCCTAGTTACTGGTGCCGCAGGTTTTATTGGCTTCTTTGTTTCTAAAGAACTTTCTAATATGGGATATAAAGTCACAGGAATTGATAATTTAAATGATTATTATGATGTAGAACTAAAAAATAATAGATTAAAAAATATTGATAGCGACAATTTTAATTTTTTTAATATAGATTTAGTTGATGAACCAAGTTTGAATTCAATTTTTTTAAATAAAAAATTTGATTGTGTAATTAATTTGGCTGCTCAAGCTGGTGTTAGGTATTCTTTAGAAAATCCTCATACATATATCAATAGCAATATAGTTGGCTTCTCAAATATCCTTGAGGCATGCAGGCATAATAATGTTAAACACTTAATATATGCTTCCAGTAGCTCTGTTTATGGTATGAATAAATCAGTTCCATTTTCAGTCAAAGATAATGTAGACCATCCAGCATCTCTTTATGCAGCAACTAAAAAATCGAATGAGCTTCTTGCCCATAGTTATTCTCATTTATACAACATCCCCACAACTGGACTGAGATTTTTTACAGTATATGGTCCATGGGGAAGACCAGATATGGCAT
>MDTB01050670.1_pt1 | contig 21286 bp, 26 predicted proteins | sample 811161 | NCBI WGS metagenome assembly MDTB01 (sample SAMN05326650, study PRJNA326480) | marine metagenome | isolation source: seawater | place: Mediterranean Sea | collected 2009
TAAAGTTATTAAACTTCCTTCCTTTTTCATTACTTTAGAAGCCTCTTTAGCAACTTCAGTAAATGAAAAGCATGAAATTAACATACTTCTTAAAAAATTCTCTCTAGTAGTATTTAAATACTCACCTGATAGTTCTGATTTATCTGAAAAAGCTACTGCGTGAACAACAAAATCAATCTGCCCCCACTGTGATTCTATATCTTTAAAAAGTTTCACAATTTCATCTTTATTTTCAACATCACAGCTAAATGTAGTTTTTGAATTTAATTTTTCAGCAAGTGGAATTACTCTTTTTTTTAACGCATCACCTAGATAAGTAAATGCTAATTCAGCACCTGACTCTGCTAGTTTTTGAGAAATGCCCCAAGCAATAGACCTTTCATTGGCAACGCCCATTATTAAACCTTTTTTGCCTTTCATTAAATTCATTAAATCTTTTCAAAAATTAAAGTTGCATTTGTTCCACCAAACCCAAAACTGTTAGACATTACGGAATTTAAAGAAACATTCGTTTCCGTTTTTGTTATAATTGGAAAATTTTTTGCTTCATCATCTATTTCATTTATATTAGCTGATCCAGCAATAAAACTATTTTTCATCATGATTAAACTATAAATTGCTTCGTGTACTGAAGCAGCGCCAAGAGGGTGTCCAGAAAGTGATTTAGTAGAACTAATCTTTGGTAATTCAGTTCCAAGTGTTTCGCCAACAGCTTTCAATTCAGTTATATCTCCAACAGGTGTTGATGTTCCATGAGTGTTAATATAATCTACTTTATTTCTAGTAGTTGCTAAAGCCATTTTCATACATCTAATTGCTCCTTCACCTGATGGAGCAACCATATCATACCCATCTGATGTAGCACCGTACCCTGTTAATTCAGCATATATTTTTGCACCTCTTGCTTTAGCATGTTCATATTCTTCAAGTACCAAAACACCTCCGCCGCCAGCAATAACAAATCCATCTCTAGTTTTGTCATATGCTCTAGAAGCTTTTTCAGGAGTTTCATTGTATTTTGAAGAAAGGGCCGTCATCGCATCAAACATGGCTGTCATGGCCCAGTGTAGTTCTTCGCTCCCACCTGCAAACATAATATTTTGTTTCCCCATTTGTATTAATTCCATAGAGTGTCCAATACAGTGTCCGCTTGTTGCACAAGCAGAACTCATAGTATAATTCATTCCTTTAATTTTAAATGGAACAGCTAGAGTAGCTGAAGCTGTACTAGCCATTGTTCTTGGAACTATAAAAGGTCCCATTAGTTTAGGAGTTTTAGCTCTAGTTTTATCAGCTGCTAAAATTACATTTTCAATAGAAGGGCCACCAGAACCCATAACTATTCCGGTTTTAGAATTACTTATTTCTTTTTCTTCAAGGCCAGAGTCTTTAATAGCCTCTTTCATTGCTATATAGTTATATGCGGATCCAGATCCCATAAACCTTATAGTTTTTCTATCAATGTGATCTTCTAATTTTATTTTTGGTTTTCCATGAATATGACTTTTTAAGTTGTGCTCTTTATATTCATCTGCAAAAGATATCCCAGATTTTGATTGCAGAAGAGATTGATAAACTTCATCTTGATTATTTCCTAAACAAGAAACTACTCCTAAACCAGTTACGACTACTCGTTTCATTATTTAAACAATCCTACTTTTAAACTTTCTGCTGAATATATTTTTTTTTTGTCTGCTAAAACGATACCATTAGCAAGACCGACTGTTGTTCCTCCTGGAGCCATAATTTTTTTCATATCAATTAAATATTCAACTTTTTTAACATTTTTTAAAACCTCACCTGTAAATTTTACAGTGCCTACTCCTAATGCTCTTCCTTTTCCCGGGTTTCCTAGCCATCCAAGAAAAAATCCAACTAATTGCCACATAGCGTCCAATCCAAGGCATCCTGGCATAACTGGGTCTTCTTTAAAATGACAACCAAAAAACCAAAGATCATCTTTAATATCAAGCTCAGCTTTTATTGATCCTTTTTTAAAAGCCCCATTTATATCATTGATTTCCGTTATTCTATCAAACATAAGCATAGGTGGAAGTGGTAATTTTGCATTACCTGAGCCAAAAAGTTCGCCATTACCACAACTTATTAGATCTTCATATGTAAATGAGTTTTTTTTCATAGATTGTAGAACCTTTAATACTTGATTTATTGAGATTATAATATAGAAATAGTTTAGAACAATTATAAAGAATTATGATTAACTTAAACATATATAAAGAAAAACTAAGAAATTCAGGTTTAAGACCAACTAAGCAGCGGATAAAAATTTGTGAAGCCTTATTTTCACCTGAAAAAACTTTCCATTTTACGATAAACGACCTTACCAAAATAATTCAAGAAAAATTGAGTGAAAAGATTTCTTTAGCAACGGTTTATAACACTGTTCATGCATTTAAAAAAAAGGGATACGTGAAAGAAATTTCTATAAATAGTGATAAGAGTTACTTTGATACAAATATTACTGAACATCATCATTTTTTCGATGAAGATACTAATGAATTAATAGATTGTGGCAGTGAAGAAATAGACTCTGTTAACGTTAAGAAAAATATTACAGGAAAAAGAATTAAGTCTGTTGAAGTTATGATTAAAGTTGCGAGTAATAATCAAAATCAAAAATAGTTCAATATTTACAATAACTTATAATTCATATTAAAATAATTCTAAACTATTGACTATTAGTTTAGAATCATTATATATAATTCATTACAAGGAGAATAATATGTCATTAAAAGGAAGTAAAACAGAAGAAAATCTTAAAGAAGCATTTGCTGGTGAAAGTCAAGCAAACAGACGCTATTTATATTTTGCTCAAAAAGCTGATATTGAGGGATATAACGATGTAGCCACTGTTTTTAGATCTACAGCAGAAGGAGAAACAGGTCATGCTCACGGTCATTTAGAATATTTAGAAGAAGTTGGAGATCCAGCAACTGGTAAACCGATAGGAGAAACTAAAGACAATTTGGCCTCTGCTGTTGCTGGAGAGACACATGAATATACTGATATGTATCCAGGTATGGCAAAAACAGCTAGAGAAGAAGGTTTTGAAGAAATTGCTGATTGGTTTGAAACATTAGCAAAAGCTGAAAAATCACATGCTGGTAAATTCCAAAAAACTTTAGAATCAATAGCTTAAATAAAAATCAATTTATGGTGGGAATAGTTCCCACCACAGATTTCAAAAATCATAATTATGGCAAAAGAAGGTAGTATAAAAGCACCTACAAGACATCCTATAAATTTTGAGCATCCAGATTTTTTAAATCCAGAAAAACTAGATGCTGAAATGAGAAGGGTATTTGATATTTGTCATGGCTGTAGAAGGTGTTTTAACTTATGTGACTCATTCCCAAAACTATTTGACATGATTGATGAGTCAAAAAATGAGGATGTTGAAAGTTTATCAAGTAAACAATTTGAACCAGTAGTGGATGCTTGTACTTTATGTGATATGTGTTTCATGACCAAGTGCCCTTATGTACCACCGCACGATTTTGATCTAGATTTTCCTCATTTAATGTTAAGATATAGAACCGCTCAAAAAAAGTTAAATAAGTTACCATTAGTACCAGCACAATTAGCTCAGATAGATAGAAATGCAAAAATTGGTGTGCTGTTATCATCTCTAATAAATTGGGTCACGAATACAAAAAATAAATTTTTTAGAAAAATATTAGAATTGATTACTGGAATAGATATGAGAGTTAAGCTCCCAATATATAATTCAGAGACATTTACAAATTTTTTTAAAAAAAATAAAGATCCGATCAATAATAACGCGCCAGCAAAAAATAGAAAAGTTGTAATTTATTCAACATGTTTCGTTAATTTCAATAAAAAAAATACAGGTATTGCAGCATTAAAAGTTCTAAAAAAAAATGGTGTTGAAGTTAAAGAAGCATACCCAGGATGTTGTGGAATGCCTTTCCTAGAGCAAGCTGATTTACCAAAAGTTGTCGAACAAGCCAAAAAGGTTTCTAAGGATTTGTTAGAATGGGTAGATAAAGGCTATAAAGTTATTACACTTACGGCTAGTTGTGGTCTAATGTTAAAATTTGAGTGGCCATTATTGTTGCCTAACGATGAAAATATTAAAAAACTTTCAAAAAATGTAAATGACATTGATGAATATATTGTTGATATAGCACAAAACGAGGGCCTAGCCGAAGGTTTACAAGAAATAGATGGAGGTGTGACAGTTCATAACGCATGTCACGCTAGAGCGCAGAATATGGGAATTAAAGCTAGAGATATGCTGAAGTTTATACCTAATATAAAAATGGATGTTGTTGAAAGATGTGCTGGCCATGGGGGAACTTTTGGAGTTATGAAAGATACTTATAGCCTTGCTGTAAAAGTTGGAAGACCTACAGCAAGACAAATTAAAAATAAAAATAATAAATATATGGCCTCAGACTGTCCTCTGGCAGGTAAACATTTAAAGCAACTGGAGATAGATACAAATATTATTAATGATGAGGCACTACACCCCATCGAATTAATGGCAAAAAGTTATAAGTTATGATGATGTCTAAAGAAAAAAAATTAATCGAAAAAAAAGATTTAATACCAGAGGATATTTATGCAAAAAGTAGAAAACAAATTCGAAAAGATTTAGTTGAATTTAAAAAAAATAGAAGAGTAGCCCTAGGGCCCTACGCAACATTTTATTTTGAAAGTTTTGAAACTATGTTAGCTCAAGTTCAAGAGATGCTTTATATTGAAAAAGGTGGAGACGAACAGTTAAAAGATGAATTAATAGCTTATAATCCCTTAGTGCCAAATGGTAAAGAACTTACAGCAACTTTAATGTTTGAAATCGATAACCCAATTTCCAGATCAACCTTTTTAGGTAAAGTTGGGGGTATAGAAAAAAAAATTTTTATGAAAATTGATGATGAAGTAATTACAGCAATATCAGAAGACGATGTTGATAGAACTTCTGCAGAAGGAAAAGCTTCTTCAGTTCAATTTATTCATTTTAAATTAAGTGATGATCAAATAAATAAATTCAAGTCAAATAATTCAAATATAGAAATAGGAATTGATCATAAGGACTATTCTCATACTACTAAATTATCAGAGGATAATATAAAATCTTTATCTTCTGACTTTAATTAGTAGACCCCCAAATATTATTAGTCATCACCCATCCAGAATAATTATCAGTGTTAATAAAGCACCAATTATTCTGGCATTTTTTTAGAATTAATAATCTACCTTTTTCTAATCTTAAAATTGGTTTTGAAAAATTAGATGGTTTTTTGAATAAAACTTTGTTTTCTAGAATTATAATTGAATTTGATTTTTTTAACTGAGTTCTATGTATCCATCCACTATTATTTTTTAGATCAATAATTCTTCTAAAATTTTCTTTTTTATCTATTAATTTTACAGGTAAATTTTTTTTTTTATAAATATATTTAATTGGAGAATTAAGCGTAGGTTGATATCTAACATTTACTGTGCCATTTTTTAATGAAAGAAAAGTATCTTTTGCAATAGACTCAAAAATTAATAAAAAAAATATTAAAAAGGTTAAAGAAAATATTTTTTTCATTAATTACAAAAACAAGTTTTTCTTTTTTTAATTTTTACCTTACGAAAATTTAAATTAAGCAAATCCATAATTAAAATAAATCCATTAAGACTTTTTCCTATATTGAGTATTTTTTTTAATACTTCATTTGCTTGTATATTGCCCACTATACCTGCGACTGTACCCATAACACCATCCAACTCACAATTTTGCAAATTATCTGAAATTTCAGTCTCTTGATAAAAACATCTTAAACAAGGTATTTTTTTTTCATGAAAATTGAAAGTAAAAACATGTCCATCAAACTTACTGATTGCGCCTGAAACAAGAAATTTTTTAAATTTTAGGCAAAAATCATTAATTAAAAATTTTGTTTTAAAATTATCTGATCCATCTATCACAAAATCATAATTATTTATAATTTTTATGAAATTTTTATTATTTAATCTTATATTATAAATCCTAACCTTTGTATTGGAATTAATAAGTCTTATTTTGTCTTTAGCTATCTTTACTTTTGATTTACCTACATCTGATGTTTGATAAAAACTTTGTCTATGTATGTTAGATAAATTGACGATATCATTGTCAACAATTCCTATATTTCCAATTCCTGCCCGTGCGAGGTATTCTGCAGCAGGGCATCCGAGGCCACCAGCTCCAACAATTAAAACTTTTGAAGATAAAATTTTTTTTTGACCTGTAATCCCAATATCTTTTAAAATTATTTGTCTAGAAAATCTTTCAATTAAATTCTTGTTTAATTTTTTTTTCATTTTCCTGTAGAACCAAATCCGCCTTTACCTCTTACAGTGTCAGTTAAATTTTCTACTTCTTCTAATTCCATTTTAAGGACAGGCATTAAAATCATCTGGGCTATTCTATCTTTATTATTTATTATGAATTCTTCACTGCTATGGTTAAAAAGTATTATCTTTATTTCACCTCTATAGTCACTGTCGATAGTTCCAGGAGTATTCAAAACAGTTATTCCTTTTTTTGCAGCAAGACCAGATCTAGGCCGTATTTGTACTTCATAATCTTTAGAAAATGCAATAGACAGACCTGTGGGGACTAAACAAGAGCTATTAGGTGTCAGTTTAATTGGTTCTTTTATAAAAGCCATTAAATCCATTCCTGATGATCCTATTGTTTTATAGCTTGGGAGCTCTACTGATTTATCCAATTTTTTAATTAATACTTTTACCATTAAATTTTAATTTAAATGGTGAATAATTCTGTCAACTATTTCATCTGAAATTTCGGATTTTTTTTTCATAACAAGTTTTTCATAATTAATATCTTTATTTTTATAAAAAATCGAAACTTCATTAAAATCAGAATTAAATCCAATAGATTTATTTGAAACATCATTTGCAATAATCCAGTCACAATTTTTTTCAACTAATTTTTTTTTTGCATTTTCTTTTAAGTCATTAGTTTCTGCAGCAAATCCAATAACAAGCTTAGGTCTTTGAGAATTATGATTAGATACATAATTTAAAATATCAATATTCTTTACAAGATTAATATCAATATTATCTTGTTTCTTAATTTTATTTTTTATTGGTACTTTCATTTTAAAGTCAGCAACAGCAGCAGAAAAGATAGCCACATCAACATGTAAATTATTTTGTGTAGCCTTAAACATTTCATCTGCTGTCTCAACTTTTATTAAATTTATATCTTGATCTATTTTTTGATTTGTAGGACCTGATATTAGAGTAGTCTCGAATCCTTGTTTTGTTAAAGATTTGGCTAATGCAAACCCTTGTTTTCCAGAAGATTTATTAGTAATAAATCTAACTGGATCAATATACTCATAGGTCGGTCCAGCTGTTACTAATGCTTTATATTGTTTAAATTTATCTATTTTATTAAAATAATTTTCTATTATTTTAAAAATTTCTTGGGGTTGAGTCATTTTTCCTTCACCAAATTCTCCACAAGCCATTTCTCCAATTTCTGGACCAATTATTTTATATCCATAAGATTTTAATTTATTTAAATTATTCTTGGTTGAAAGATGCTCCCACATTCTCACGTTCATAGCTGGTGTTAAAAAAATACTTTTATTTGAAGCTAGGATCACAGTTGAAGCTAGATCATCTGAAGATCCATTGCTTAGTTTTGAAATGGTGTTTGCTGTTGCGGGTGCAACAAGTATTAAGTCAGCCCATCTAGAAAGTGAGATATGATCCATTTCGCTTTCATTTTCCACTTTAAACATATCATCATATACTTTTTCTTTAGTAAGAGAAACAATTGATAAGGGAGTTATAAATTTTTTTGCACTTTTAGTTAGTATTGTTTTGATTTGAATTTTTTCCTTCTTAAATAATCTAATAAGTTCTAAACTTTTATAAGCAGATATACCTCCACAAATAATTAGAAGTATTTTTTTATTTATTAAATTTTTCATTGTTAAATTAAAATACCAATAGACCAAAAATTACAAGCAATAATAAACCAATAATAGATTGATTTCTAAATGCAATCATCTCTAACTTTTTGTCATTTAGAGCTGCAAAAGAATTTGAATTTTGAGGTATTTGTCCACTTGCCAGAAAGCTTAGAGCTTGGTTTGCCTTGTTCATTATTTCAGGGAATTCTGGTAATTTTTTTATTGCTTCAGTTGTACCTTTTAAGGTTTCTCCTAAAGTATTAATTGGATCTTTTGTCTCTTTTAACCAATTTTCTAAAACAGGTTTAGAGGTAATCCATATATTAGTATTTGGATTAAGTTTTCTAGCTACACCTTCTACAACAACCATAGTTTTTTGAAGCATTAATAATTGAGGTTGAGTTTGCATATTAAATTTGTCTGTAACATCAAAAAGTTGTTTCAATAATTTACCACCAGAAATGTCTTTAACTGATTGTCCAAAAATTGGTTCTCCAATTGATCTTAAAGCTTGTGCTAGGTCATCAACTGGCACATCTTTTGGAACAAGGCCTGCAACCAGATGAACCTCAGCAACTTTTTTATAATCTCTTTGGATAAATCCAAAAAGTATCTCAGCTAGAAATCTTTTATTAAGTTTATCTAATCTACCCATAATACCAAAATCTATTGGTACTATTTGTCCATCGTTATCAATAAATATATTCCCTTGGTGCATATCAGCATGAAAAAAGCCATCTCTAACTGCATGCCTTAAAAAATGTTGAATAATATCTGAAGCTATTTTTTTAGTATCTATATTTCTTTTTTCTAAGTTTTCAGTTTCTCTAATAGAATTACCATCTATCCAATCAAGGGTCATCACATTTTCACTGGTAAAATTCCAATATATTTTTGGCACCCGAAAGCCAGCATCATTTTTAGTATTTTCAGCGTATTCGTTTGCTGCAGCTGCCTCAAATCTTAAATCCATTTCAAGATTTGTTATTTCTTTAAGTAAGAAAACTACTTCAATTAGCTTTAATCTTTTTGTTTTTTTTACAAATGACTCGATAAAAAAAGCAAAAAGCATTAAGGCATCTATTTCTTCATTAAAAATTTTTTTAATTTTTGGTCTCAAAATTTTTATTGCAACATCTTTAATTGTTCCATTGTCATTAATTTGAGCTTTATGAACTTGTGCTATTGACGCTGCTGCAACTGGTTCACTTAAATTTATTATTGAATTGAATGTTTCTTCCCCTAAATCTTTTTTAATAATTGATTTAGCCTCTGATATAGAAAAAGGAGGCAAACGATCCTGCAAATTTTCTAAATGTGCAGAAAGTTCGTTGCCAATAATATCTGGCCTTGTAGCTAAGAATTGTCCAAGTTTAATAAAAGTCGTACCCATTGATTGTAACGATTTAGAGAGTCTTTGGCCTTCTGTTTCTACAAAATCTTTATTAGTTGTTCTAGAAAAAGAAAAAGATAAAATATTAAATAATATTTTGATAAATATTGGTGGCTTGTTAAATTTTGAAACTATGTTTAGAGCATCAGATTTAGCTAGCTTTCTTCCAAGTTTTAACAAAGTAAATAATCTTTTAATCATAAAATTTTCCATCCTGAGTGAATAGCTACAACACCACCTGATAAATTTCTATAAGTACAATCTTTAAAATTATTTTTTTTCATTAAATCTATTAATTCGTCTTGATTAACAAATTTTTCAATACTTTTAATTAAATACTCGTAGGGTTTTTTTTCACCAATAACTACCTTACCTAAAAATGGAATAACTTTTGAATATTTTTTATAAATAAAATTTAAATTCAAGTTTTGTATTTTAGAAAATTCTAAACATAGATAACGGCCTCCTGGTTTTAATACTCTGTAAGCTTCAGAAAGAGCTTTATTAAGATTTTTTGTATTTCTTAAACCAAAACTAATTGTGTAATAATCACACGAATTATTCTTAACTGGTAAATTTTCAGCTGGCGCATTTATCCAATTAATATTTTTATAATTGCTTAATTTATCTTTTCCTTTACCTATCATAGCAAGATTTGGATCTACACAAAAGATTTCCTGATTTATATTAGTAGCCTCTAAAAAAAGTTTACCTAAATCTCCTGTACCACAAGCAACATCTATCAATTTTTTATCATTAGATGGATTCATCCAATTAATTAAATCTTTTTTCCATATTCTATGAATACCAAATGACATTAAATCATTCATTAAATCGTATTTGTCATAGACACTATCAAAGACATCTTGTACTAGTCCTTTTTTGTTTTGAAGATATTGTTGCATATTAAATTTTTTTTTAATGATAATATAGTGTCTAATGCCAGAATTACCAGAAGTAGAAATAGTCAAACAATCATTAGATCAAAAAATACGAGATAAAAAAATAAAAAAAGTAATAATTAAAAACAGAAAGTTAAGATTTAAAGTTCCATTAAAATTTGAAGAATTATTAAAAAATAAAAAGATTAAAAAAGTAACTAGATTTTCTAAGTATTTAATTTTAAATTTTTTTGACGATACTTTTTGTTTGGTTCATCTTGGAATGTCAGGCACAATTCATTTAATTGAAAAGAATAAATTTAATAAACATAGTAATGCAAGTTTTTATGGTTCTCGAATACTCCCAAAAAAACACAACCATATAGAAATTCAATTTAAAGATCTTAAGGTAATATATAATGATCCAAGAAGATTTGGATTTTTTAAATTTATAGATAATATTAATGATTTATCAAAAAAATTTAGTCACCTTGGTCCTGAACCTTTTTTTAAAACTTTTAATTTAAAATATCTTTTGAGTTATTTTTTAAATAAAAAAAAAAATATAAAAAATTTTTTGTTAGATCAAAAATTTGTTTCTGGGATTGGAAATATTTACGCGAGTGAAATTTTATTTCTTTGCAAAATTAATCCCAAAAGATCTGCCATGAAATTATCAAAAAAGGATTGTAAAAATATAATTGTACATTCTAAAAGAATACTAAATAAAGCTATAAAAAAAGGAGGGTCAAGTATTCGAGATTTTAAAAATATTTCAGGTAAAAAAGGTAATTTTCAGGAAGATTTTAATGTTTATCAAAGAGAAAATTTAGATTGTGCTAAAATTAAATGTTCGGGTAAAATAAAGAAAATATTTATATCCAATAGATCAACGTTCTTTTGTAATATTTGCCAAAAATAATTAATTATTCTGTTGACCACTTTAAATTCTCAAGCTATACCACTGCGCTTATGGCTAATACTAAATCAGCAATCAAAAGAATTAGAAGAATAAGCAAACAAACAGCAGTTAATAAGATTAGAAAAAGTAAATTTAGAAATGCAACAAAAAAAATGAACTTATTGATTGAAAGTAAGAAAAAGAAGGAAGCTTTGGCATTTTTACCAAAATTAAATTCAGAATTGATGAAAATTGCAAAAACTGGTTTAATTAAAAAAAAAAATGCGTCAAGAACAGTCTCGAGAGTTACAAAAAAAATTACAACTTTATAAAATCTAACTACTTATAGTTGATTCAATTAAATGAATATATTAACTGTATCACTAATACTAAATATGAATTTTTTTTTTAAATCTTTACAAGATATAGATTAAAAAAAGTAAACTTTTTTTTACAGTTTTTCATTTTCGCTTCTAGATTTAAATTATAAAAAATTTTATCTTACAAATTATCAAGTGAATTATATTCCCTCTCAGATTTTATTTTTTTTTTAAATTATTTAAAATTTTATTGCATAATTATTTTTTTACCTTTAACTGGATACTAATCCAAATTAATTTTAATTAATATTATGAATCCAAAAAAAGAAAATATCTTAGAAAAATTAGATTGGAATGTAATTCAATTAGAAATGAAAAAGAAAATTGGGACTGATATTTTTGATAGTTGGCTAAAAAAAATTGAATTTGTTGAGGAATTTAATAATTATGTTTTATTATCTGTCTCTACAAGATTTATTAGAGATTGGATTACTTCAAGATATTTAGATCAAATTTTAAAAATTATTAAAGTTTATAAAAAAGAAATTAATAGAATAGAACTTACAATTAATGAAAAAAAAGAAATTACAAATAATATTAGTGATAATTATGACAAATCTTCAGAGACAAATGCTAATGTATCTTTTATAAAAGACTCTTATTTACAATATAATAGAATTGACCCTAATAAAAAACTAGATAACTTCATACTTGGACCAAGTAATAAACTCGCTTATGAAGCCTCAAAAAAAGTATCAGAGGATATTTCACATTATAATCCACTTTATATTTATGGGGGTGTTGGCATGGGTAAAACACACCTTCTGAATGCTATTGGTTTAAAGTTGAAAGAGAAAAGCAAAGTAATGTTTATTTCTGCTGAAAGATTTATGTATCAGTTTGTCAGATCTATAAAATCAAACGAAATGGTTAAATTTAAGGAATATTTTAGAAATACAGATATTTTATTAATAGACGATATTCAGTTTATGAATGGGAAAGAAGCAATGCAGGAGGAATTTTTTCATACATTTAACGCTCTTCTTGATAAAGGTTCACAAGTTATAATCTCAGCTGACAGGCCACCTAATAAATTGTCAAGAATACAAGAAAGAATAAAATCAAGATTTTCTGGTGGATTGGTAGTTGATATTCAAAGTACAAATTATGAGTTGAGATACAAAATAGTTAAAACTAAAATAGACGAAATAAAGAATCTAAATCCCGATGCGATAGATATATCTGAAGAAATTATTAAATTTATTAGTTTTGAAATTAAATCAAATGTCAGAGAATTAATCGGGGCATTGAATAGAGTTATATCATTCTCTAAAATTTATAATAAAGTTCCTAATTTATCTGAAACAAAAGTAATATTAAAAGATTTACTAAATTTGTCAGAAAATAAAGTTACAATAGATTTAATACAGTCTACTGTATGTAAATTTTTTAAAATAAGTAAAAATGAAATGTTGTCTTCTAGAAGATCAAGGTATCTTGTAAGGCCTAGACAAACGGCTGTTTATTTGTCCAAAATGCTTACTTCTAAATCTTTACCTGAAATTGGTAGGGAATTTTCTGGAAGAGATCATACTACAGTAATTCATTCAGTAAAAACAATTGAAAAACTTAGATTAAAAAACAATGATTTAAATAATAATATAGAAAACTTAAAAAATCAGATTTTGTATAATAAAGAAAATGAAATTTAATTTAAATCAGGCTGATTTACAAAAATCTCTAAATTATTGCCAAGGAGTTATAGAAAAAAGAAGTACACTGCCCATACTATCCAATATACTTTTAGATGCTAATGACTCAAAACTTACAATTACTGCTACAGATCTTGACTTAATATTTATTCATGAAATAGAAAATATTGAAATACAGGAGATAGGCAAAACCACAACGTCTTCATCGATTATGTACGATATTATAAGAAAGTTTTCGTCTGGAAAAAAGATTAATTTTTCTTTAAATAGTGAAAGTAAATTACAATTAGAGTCAGAAAAATCTGTTTTTAATCTTAATTGTAGAAATGCATCAGAATTTCCTATAACAGATGAAAATTTTACTCAAAATCAATTTACAATTAAATCAAAAGTTTTATTGAAGTTATTAAATAAGTGTAAATTTTCAGTTTCTAATGATGAAACAAGACATTATCTAAGTGGAATTTTTATTCATCAAACTCAAAATGAAGACAAAAACTTTTTAACTGCTGCTGCAACAGATAGTCACCGAATGTCGATATCTAAAGTGAGACTAAATGAAAAGATTGAATTTGAACCCATCATACTACCTAAAAAAACTATTTTTCAGTTATGTTCATTATTAGAAGATTTCGATGGTGATGTAAAAATTTCTAATATAAAATCTAAAATAAAGTTCGAATTATCGAATAGCACTTTAATTTCAAAATTAATTGATGGTAAATTTCCTAATTACGTTCAAGTTATTCCAAAAAACAATGAAAAAAAACTAGAAATTGATCTTAAGACCTTTTTAGATTCTGTAGACAGAGTGGCCTCAGTTTCTCTTGACAAAAAAGATGGTGTTAAATTTAGTTTAACTAAAGATATGCTAAATCTTTCTGTAAATAATGCAAGTAGTGGAGATGGAAAAGAAAGTATAAACGTTAAATTTAACTATGAACTGGATATTAGCTTTAATTCAAGATATTTAATTGATGTAGCTTCTCAGCTTAGTGGGGATAAAATAGAAATTTTTCTTAATGATACTGGTTCACCAGCATTAATAAAAGACCCAGCAGATTTTGATAGCATATTTGTCATTATGCCAATGAAAGGCTAGTTTAATTTATCTAATTCTGAATAAATATTTTTTTGAAGAGTTTCTAAAAAAATTTCTTTATCCATTCCTGCCTCTATAGGTTTTAAAATTGAAATTGTTAATGTTAAATTTGATTTTAAGGATCCTTTTTTTGGCCAGACATAACCAGAATTAACTGCAACTGGCTGACATTTGATTTTTAATTCATGATATATTCTGCTTGCGCCTTTTTTAAATGGTTCCCTATTTTCTGGATGTAGTCTAGTGCCCTGAGGAAAAATTATTATTGGCCTATCAGATTTATTACTTAATTTAGATATTTGATCAAAAAATCCCAAATTTTCTTTAGTTGTTTTATTTCTATTAATAGAAATAGAACCAATTTTTTTTAAATACCAACCAAATATAGGAATTTGTAGTAACTCTTTTTTTAAAATAAATATGGGAGAATTAAAAATTGTTTGTAAAAAAAAAGTTTCAAACATCGATTGGTGTGAAGAAGCAATAAAAAATTTAGAATTATCTATTATATTTTCTTTACCTTTGATAACTATTTTTATTGATAAAAAAAATTTTAAACAAAAAGCTGACCAATGGCCCATTATTTTTCCTCCAAATAAAACGACTTTTTGTGGTAAAAAAAATGAAGGTAGAAAAATTATTGAAATAATAATAATTCCTAAAAAAAAGAAAACAGAAAATAAAAAATTTCTTATCATTTGAGTCAAAAACTAAATTAAATCTATAAGTTTTTGTCTTTTTTTAATAACATTAATTTTGGCTCCTTTGACTAGTAACTCTGGCGGTTTTGGGCGGACATTATAATTTGAACTCAGTGAAGTTCCATAGGCACCGACATCACAAATTATTATGTAATCTTTTTCTTTTAAAAGTTGAAAATTTTTTAAAGATAAAAATTTATCTGTTGTTTCGCATATTGGTCCGACAAATTCATAAATTTTTTTAGATTTTTTATTTGTTTTTGATATAGGAATTATCTGGTGTTTAGCATTATATAATGCAGGTCTCATTAAATCATTCATAGCAGCATCAAGGATAATAAAATTTTTTTGACGATTTTCTTTTATGTAAATCACTTGCGAAATTAGTATCCCTATATCTCCTACTATACATCGTCCCGGCTCAAAGATAATCTTGGACTTATGATTTTTTAAAAACTTATTAATTTCAAAGTTATATTTTTTATAATCTAATTTTTCTATATTGTTGTTATAAGATATTCCCATACCTCCTCCCAAATCAATGATTTTAAAATCATGATTAGATTTTTTAATAACTTCATCTATAATTTTTAACATCTTTGCATAAGGTTTATGGTCTAGTATTTGGCTACCAATATGAACACTTAAACATTTAAGATTTATATATTTAGAATTTTTTGAGTATTCTACTAACTTTAAAAAAGTTTTTTTATCTACACCAAATTTATTTTCTTTTTTGCCAGTTGAAATTTGTTTTAATGTTTTAGCATCCGTATTTGGATTTAATCTAATACCAATATCTATAATTTTACTTTTTGATTTTGCTATTTTTTCAATTTCAATTATCTCACTTTGTGACTCAGTATTGATTAATAAAATTTTTTTATCTATTGCGTATTTTATTTCTTTTGATGTTTTTCCTACTCCAGAAAAAACAATTTTTTTAGGATTAATTCCCGCTTTTAGAGCCTTCATTAATTCTCCAATTGAAACAACATCAGCTCCTAGACCAAGTTTTTTAATTTCTCTAATAAGACTTACATTTGTATTAGCTTTTACAGCAAAGCAAATTATTGGTGAAAATGAATTAAAGCTTTTTTTGAATCTTTTTATATTGTCTTTTAATTTTTTATATGAATAAACATAAATAGGAGTTGCAAATTTTTTTGCTATAGTTTCTGCTTTTATTTTATCAATAAAAAAATTTTTATTAATATATTTCATTAGATTTTTTTATTAAAAATATAATCTTTTTTCGCTTTATATTCTGGATCTTCTTTTTTTCCACAAGAAAGTAAAAAAGTTAAACAGAAAAACACTATTGTTATTTTTTTTATCATTCTAATTCCTTTTATATTTAGTTATCATCTTTTTAATATTTTCAAAAGATGTTCCGCCATATGATTTTTTTGAATTAATAGAGTTTTTGAGGTCAAAAATCTTAAGTACCTCTTTAGTTAGTTTTGGTTCAATTTTATTAAGCTCATTTATAGTCAGCTCATCCAATCTTTTTTTCTTTTTTTCGGCATAATTTACTGTCGCAGCTGTTACTTGATATGCTTTTCTAAAAGACATTTTGTGATTTTTTACCAAGTGATCGGCCAAATCAGTTGCAGTTATGAATCCAGATTTTGCAAGTTCTAACATTTTTTTTTTATTAGGTTTAAAATTTTTTAAGACTTCATTAAGAATTATAAGACTATTATTAAGTATTTCGTTTGATTTAAAAATTATTTCTTTATCTTCTTGAAGATCTTTAAAATAAGACAAAGGTAAACCTTTTAATATTGTTAGCATAGAAAATAAATTTCCAAATGTAATTCCTGTTTTACCTCTTAGGAATTCAAGTGAGTCAGGATTTTTTTTTTGAGGCATTATTGAAGATCCTGTAACAATTTTATCTGAAAGATTGATTAATTTGAAACCATCAGAGTTCCATATTATCAACTCTTCAGCTATTCTAGATATATGCATAGAACATACAGACACACTATATAAAAAATCTAAAACAAAATCTCTATCAGCGACAGTATCTATTGAATTATTTGTTGGTCTGTTGAAACCTAATTTTTTTGTTGTAAAACTTCTATCTATATTAAATGATGTTCCAGCTAGTGCAGCTGCACCAAGTGGATTTTCATTCAAGTTTTCTAAGTTATATGTAAATCTTTGTTTGTCTCTATTAAACATTTCAACATAGGCCATCAAATAATGAGCAAATGAAATTGCTTGTGCATTTTTTAAATGGGTAAATCCAGGCATTATTGTATAAATATTTTTTTCTGAAACACTTAAAATTGTTTTAATAACAATATTTAAACTTTTGTTAATTTTTTTTGTTTCTGATTTTACCCAAATTTTAAAATCAGTAATTACCTGATCATTTCTTGATCTAGCAGTATGAACATACCCTGCTTCCTCACCAATTATTTGAAATAATCTTTTTTCAATATTCATATGAATATCTTCATACTTTACATTAAATATAAATCTATTTTTTGAAATTTCTTTTTCAATTTTATTTAATCCATAGATAATTTTATTTTTTACTTTAAATGAAATTATTTTTTGTCTAAACAACATTTCTACATGAACAACAGATGCGGCTATATCTTCTTTATAAAGTTTTTTATCAAAATCTAGTGAGTTTCCAATTCTTTCAAACAAAGAAGATGAATTTTTTTTTATTCTTGTGCCCCATATTGCTTGGTTGTTTTTATTTTTAGTCATGATATTTAATTATACTCATTTACTATGAAATTTTTAATAATATTTATATACTTAATAACAACAAGCGTATCTTATTCAATAGAAACGCCAGATATAAAAAATATTGTTATAAATAAAGATCCTAAAAAATATGAAAATATAACGTTTAAGGATATAAATAATAAAAATATAAACCTAAAAGCTTATAAAAATAAACTAATAATTTTAAATTTTTGGGCAACATGGTGTGCGCCCTGTTTAGAGGAAATGCCTTCTCTTGACTTATTACAAGTAAAAAAAAAATTAGATAATTTGATAATTTTTCCAATAAATATTGGTCAGGAAGATGTTTCAAAATCAAAAATTTTTTTTGAGAAATTAAATATTGAAAATCTTAATATCTATTTAGATCCAAAAGTTCATCTTCCTAAAAAATTTTCACTTAGAGGTATTCCAACTACAATTTTAATAAATAAAGAGGGAGAAGTATTTGCTCGTATCGTAGGATCAATTGATTTTAGTGATGAAAAATTTATTAGCTGGTTAGAGACATTTAATTAAATATGAAATTTTGTCTTAACAGTATAATTGTAAAACCTGAAAATAATAAATTAATTAATAATGCAGTGATCTTATTACATGGTTATGGTGGGAACGGTGAAGACATAAGTTCTCTTATTTTAAATTGGAAAAGATTTTTACCTAATACTATTTTTTTATGCCCTGATGGGCCTGAAAAATGCTTGATAAATCCAATTGGCTTTCAATGGTTTGATTTAACAAAAGAAAATCCAAAATATATTTTAGAAGAATCTATTAAGAGCGAGAATAGACTTAATCAATTTATAGATGAAATTAAAAATAAATATAAATTAAGTAATTCGCAAATTTGTCTATCAGGTTTTAGTCAAGGATGCATGATGTCTATTAATCTAGGCTTAACAAGTGATGAAAATTTTAATTGTATAGTTGGATTTTCTGGAAAAATTATCAATAAAGAAGATCTTTCTAAAAGAAAAAAATCTGACACAAGAATGTTACTATTGCATGGAGACCTTGACGAAGTTGTGCCACCAAACAATCTTTTAGAGGCAAAAGATTTTTTAATGAGAAACAATGTAAAAGTTATGACTAAAATATTAAAGAATTGTGGACATCATATTCCTATAGAAGCTTCAAGTTTAGCTTTGCAATATATTAAAAATAATTTTGGAAATTTATAATTTTCTTATTATTGATTAAATAATTTAATTAAGTTAATCTCAATTTAATTATGAATTTTATTGAACAGAATGTATCTTTAGAAAAATGTCCTGCATTAGTATTGAATGCAGATTATAGACCTTTAAGCTATTATCCTTTATCGTTGTGGAGCTGGCAAGATTCAATTAAGTCAGTATTTTTAGATAGAGTAACTATTGTAAGTAATTATGATCGTGTAGTTAGAAGTCCTTCATTTAATATGAAATTACCAAGTGTAATTGCTTTAAAAAATTTTATTCGACCTCAATCTAATCCAAATTTTACAAGATTTAATGTTTTTTTAAGAGATAAGTTTTCTTGTCAATATTGTGGAGATAGAAATGAGCTAACATTTGATCATTTATTGCCAAGGTCTTTAGGTGGAAAAACAAATTGGAATAATGTTGTAACTGCGTGTTCAAGTTGCAATGTTCAAAAAGGAGGAAGACTACTGGTTAATTCTGGTATGGTTTTAAATCAAAAGCCATATCAACCATCAACCGAGGACTTACATAAAAATGGTAAAAATTTTCCTCCTAATTTTCTTCATAAAAGTTGGATAGATTATTTGTATTGGGACGTTGAGCTTGAAGCCTAATTAAATTTTTTCAGAAATATTAATTGCAATTTTTGAACCTGTTTTAATTATTTTATCCATAACTGAGTATATACCTTCTTTGGTAGCTCCTTTTTCATAAGCAATATTTTTATGATGTAACTCATCTTCTCTAAATTTAATAATTTTTTTTTTGAGTTTTATTTCATCGTCTTCTAGTTGCTCAATTTGATTCGCGTAATGTTCTTGAATAACTTCTTCAACAGAGGCGGTGCAAAGCATAGCAGCTTTTTTTCCTAATATTGTTGAACCAAATCCTATCCCGACACCAAGCAAGTCCCATATTGGTAAAAATTTAGTAGGTTTTATTTTTCTTTTTTTTATCTCATTTTCAAAATAATTTGAGTGCTCTTTTTCGTGTTCTTTCATTTCTTCTATAGTCTTTTTTAGATCATCATTTTTAATAAATGTATTTAAAGCAAGTAATTGTCCTTCATAAATTTTGATAGCTCCGCGTTCTCCAGCATGATCCACTCTTATGAATTCTTCTACTTTAATTTTATTTGTTTTTTTCATAATTAAAAAAAAGTTTTCCTAATATAATACTTATGACGAAACAAAAAATGGCATTTATTGTAGCAAGTGAAAGACCTAAGATTTTAAAACTTACATCTTTACAACTAATTTTGCTTTCTTTTAATTCCTTTAATAGATCTTCAGCAGTTAAATTGATATTTTGAGAATTTAAGTTGCAAACAAAAGACTCCTCAATTAAACCCTGTTCAATGCCAACATGATAAAGAGAAATTAATGTTGCTGAAATAAAAATTAAAAGCAATATAATTATAAAAATTTTTTGGTATCCTTTAAGTATAAAACTTAAAGTAATTACTAATATTGTTAAAATATAAGGAACTCTTTCTATTATACATAAGTTACATGGTTTGTGTCCAAGAACATATTGAACAAAGTATGCCGCAAGTAACGTAAAAATACTAAATAATAAAATAAAGTTTAATATAGTTTTATTTTTTATATAGTTCATCTTATTTTATAACAAAATATGTGGCCATACCAAAAGTAATAATTATAAGTATAAAGATACCAAACCATTTTAATTCAAGGTTTTTTATGAAATCATTAAAAGTATTTCCAAATTTATAAGTCAAGAAAGAAACTACAAAAAATCTTATTCCACGAGAAATTAAACAAATAAAAAAAAATATAAAAATATTAAAACCAACTATACCACTTGTTATTGTAAAAACTTTAAATGGCAAAGGTGTAAAACCTGCAAGAAACAAGGCTCCAAGAAAAATATAAAATTCAGCACCTCCACTCAAATTATTTTTTAGGTCCAAAACTTTATCTTCATAACCATAAAATTCTACTAAGTTCATAGCTAAATCTAAAAAACTTAAACCAATCAAGTATCCCAATAACCCTCCAAGTGCTGAAGAAATTGTAGCTATTAAAAATATCTTTATATATTTCGTTCTTTTAGCCATTACCATTGGAACGATCATAATATCGGGCGGTATTGGAAAAAAAGAACTTTCTGTAAAAGCTACTATTGCTAAAAAAAAATTAGAACTTTTATGTGCAGCTAATTTTAGAGTTTTTTGATACAACCTATTAAACATTTTTTGGTTTTAATACAATTTAAGTTCTTATACTATTTAATTTTATATTAATAATTAATGAAAATTAAAGGGCGAATGGCGGAACTGGTAGACGCGCACGACTCAAAATCGTGTTTCGCAAGAAGTGAGAGTTCGATTCTCTCTTCGCCCACCAAATAA
>MDTB01066755.1_pt1 | contig 21286 bp, 20 predicted proteins | sample 811161 | NCBI WGS metagenome assembly MDTB01 (sample SAMN05326650, study PRJNA326480) | marine metagenome | isolation source: seawater | place: Mediterranean Sea | collected 2009
TCTTCAAGAAGCAGATTATATTTTTATTAATGAATTAATTAAAACCGGCCTTTATAATAAGATATGGCAGGCATATGCAGCATTACTTCCAATAAAAACTGTTGGTGTAATGGGTGATACTAGAACGTATGAGAATATTTGCTTGTTAAGAGCTGTTACCTCAGAAGATGGCATGACAGCTGACTATTTTAGTTTACCCAAAAATTTTGTAGATAATATATCTAATAAAATTATAAATAATGTTAAAGGGATTAATAGAGTTGTATACGATATAACCTCTAAGCCCCCAAGCACAATAGAACTTGAATAATGAATAAAAAAATAAAAAAAATTTTATCGAAAAAAAATAAATCAAAGATAGTAAGTTTAACTTCTTATTCAAAAAGCGTAGCCAAAATTTTAGACAAGTATGTAGACATAGTTTTAGTCGGCGATTCTATGGCAAATGTTTTATATGGACATAAAAATACTCACAAAATAAGTTTAGAAAATATTATTCAACATACATTAAGTGTAAAGATGGGTATTAAAAAATCTTTACTTGTAGTTGATATGCCGAAAGGTAGTTATAGTAACGCAAAAAATGCTTTAAAAAATGTACAATTTGTAAAAAAAAAAACAAGGTGTGATGCAGTTAAATTAGAAAATTTTAAAAAAAACTATAAAATAATAGAGTCTCTTGTCAAAAAAAAAATTCCTGTAATGGGTCATATTGGTTACACACCACAATTTAAAAAAAAATTTAATATAGCAGGTCAAACAAGAGCAGAGACAAAAAAACTTTTAAAACAGGCCAAATTAATCGAAAAAGCAGGTGCATTCTCAATTGTGCTTGAATGTCTTTCCCCAATTTCTGCTAAACTAATTACTAATGAATTAAATATTCCTACTATAGGCATTGGATCATCTGCGAGCTGCGATGGCCAGATACTAGTTACCGATGACATGCTTGGCATTAGTGGCTTTTATCCTAAATTTGTAAAAAAATATGCGAAACTAGACAGAGTAATTGAAAAAGCTGTGAAAAAATATACTAGAGAAGTTAAAATTAGAAAATTTCCAGCAATTAAAAACAATTTAAATTAATAACAGATAAAAATAAAATGGAGATAAAAAATAAAATAATTGAATTCTCAAACGCACACAAAATAAAAATATATATATTTGTATTTATTTTATTCGTATTTTTAGCTTTATTTATTTTTTTAAAAATTAATAATGAAAAAAAAAATATTTTGGCTGCAGAAAAATATGTTGAAGCAGGACTTTATCTATCAACTGACAGGAAAGACATTGCGATATCTATCTATGAAGAAATTATTTTTAGCGATAATAAAATTTATTCAATTTTAGCTTTAAATACAGTTTTAGAAAAAAATCTAATCTCTGATAATGAAAAAATTCTAGAATATTTTAGATTGTTAAATGAGTCTGATTTGTCTAACGAACAAAAAGAACTGATTACTCTAAAAAAAGCTTTATATTTAATCAAAAATTCAGATACTAAAAATGGAATGAAATTGTTAAATCAATTAAAAAATGAGAATTCAAAATTTAAGCAAATTATTCAGGATATTTTGGTAAAATAAAATAATGAAATTATTTTATTTATTTATAATTTTATTTTTTCTAAGCAGCTGTTCTTTTGATAACAAGACAGGTATTTGGAAAAACGATACATTATCAGGTTTAAAAAACGAAAAAAATTCATTTAGTGAATTTAAGTCTATATCTTCGAAAAATAATTCTTTTAATAAAATTATCCAATTAAATGAAAATTTTAAATTTCAACTATCCAGTCCAAGAAACCATTCAAAATGGACCGATATATATTTAAAGAAATCTAATAATTATGAAAATTTTATTTATAATAAAAATAATAATCTCATTTATAAATCTAAAAGAGTTACAAAAAATAAAGTCCAAAAATACTTATTATACAAAGATGAAAATGTAATTATTACAGATATAAAAGGAAATCTCATTATATTTTCAACAAAGGAAAACAAAATAATAAAAAAATTTAATTTTTATAAAAAAAAATATAAAAAAAAAGAAAAATTTTTAAATTTGATTTTAATAAATAATACTATTTATGTTGCGGATAATATTGGGTATCTTTACGCTTACGATTATATTAAAAATAAAATTTTATGGGCGAAAAATTATAAAATACCATTTAGATCAAATTTAAAGATTTCCAATAATACTCTCATAGCATCTAATCAAAATAATGATTTACTTTTTTTCAACATAGAAAACGGTAATATAATAAAAACTATTCCTACTGAAGAAACATTAGTAAAAAATGAATTTATTAATAATTTATCTTTAAGTGAAAATTCATTGTTCTTTTTAAATACTTACGGATCATTATATTCTGTAGATCTCGATAAATTACAAATAAATTGGTTTCTAAATTTAACTCAATTTTTAAATTCACAAGTAAATAATCTATTTTCTAGTAATCAAGTAGTTTACCATAAGGGAAAAATCATAGTGAACACAAATCAGTTTACTTATGTTTTAGACTCAGAAACCGGATCAATCATACACAAAAAAAATTTTTCATCATATTTAAATCCTCTAATTATTGATGATTATCTTTTTTTAGTTTCCAAAAATAATCTGCTTATTTCAATGAGTATAAGTACTGGTAAAATTATTTATTCATATAATATAAATCAGTTAATTGCGGAATTTTTTAATTCAAAAGAAAAGACAGTAAATTTAAAAAATATTTTTATTACAAATAATGAATTATTTATTATTTTAAAAAATTCTTTCTTTTTATCACTTGATTTAGAAGGTAAACTAAATTCTGTAAATAAATTACCTACAAATATAGCTAGCAATGCAATCATCGTTGAAAATTCATTAATGTATTTAGATAATAAATATAGAATTTCTAGAATTGACTAGTTATTAGATTTTCCACTTAATAAGGATAACTGTTTAATCTTTAGACCCTCTAAATTGTCCGCTGGTTTGATTGGATAATCGCCAGTAAAATAGTGATCGCTAAATTGAGGATAATTATTATTTCTTTTTGATCCAATTAAAGCGTTATATAATCCATCGAGACTTAAAAATTTTAAGCTTTCTGCCTTAATATAATTGCACATTTCTTGATTATTTTTTTTATAAGCCAATAATTCATTTTTAGTTGGCATGTCAACACCATAGAAATCAGGATATATAATTTCCGGACAAGCTATTCTTACGTGAACCTCTTTTGCTCCACATTCATACAACATTTTTACAATTTTAAAACAAGTTGTTCCTCTAACAAGAGAGTCATCTATTAAAATAATTTTTTTATTTTTTACTATTGTTTTTGTTGAACTTAATTTCAGTTTAACTCCCAAACTCCTTATACTTTGAGTTGGCTCAATAAAAGTTCTACCTACATAATGATTTCTAATAAGTCCTAACTCAAATTTTTTCTTTGATTGTTCAGCATAACCTAGTGCCGCTGGTACTCCCGAGTCTGGCACTGGTACAATAATATCAGCATTTGTATCACTTTCTTTAGAAAGCTCTGAGCCTAGTTTTTTTCTATACTCATATGCACATATATTATTTATTAGGCTATCGGGTCTAGTAAAATATATATATTCAAACACGCAGGGCCTTGGTTTCTGAGCAGGAAAAGGTTTCACAGAGTATATTTTTTTATTTTCAATGATAACAATTTCTCCGTTCTCTACTTCTCTAACAAAAGTAGCACCCACAATGTCTAAAGCACAAGTTTCAGATGCAAAAATATATGAGTCTTTTAATTTACCTATAACTAGAGGTCTAATACCAAATGGATCTCTTACACCTACTAATTTTTTATTCGTCATTAAAACAAGAGAATATCCACCTTGTATTTGGAATAAAGCATCTATCAATTTATCTACGAATTTATTTCTTTTTGATTTAGCAATAAGTTGAACGATTGTCTCTGTATCACTGGTAGTTCTAAAAATTGCACCATTCCTTACTAAACTTTCTCGTAATCTCAATGCATTAGTTAAGTTTCCATTGTGAGCTATACTAAGACCACCAATATGTAAGTCAGCAAAAAAAGGCTGAACATTTCTTAAGGAAGTTTCTCCTGTAGTAGAATATCGATTATGCCCGATTGCAAAATTTCCAGGTAATTTTTTTAATACTTCAGAATTAGTAAAGTGATCTCCTACTAATCCTTGTCTTTTCTCTGAGTGATAGTTTTTTCCATCAAATGATACAATACCACAACCTTCTTGACCTCTGTGTTGTAACGCATGCAAGCCTAGAGCAACTAACGCAGAAGAGTCCTCATGATTTGATATTCCAAAAATACCACACTCCTCTTTTAACTTATCAGAATCAAATTTTTTCAATTTTTTCTTTTGTATCAATAAAATCTTCACTAGAAGGAAATTCCTCTATTAAGATCTGACTTCCTTTATTAATTATTTTAAATGAAATAGCATCTTTTGCTGATATACCCCAATTTTGATAAGGATAAAACCAATTAAAAACTGAAAATAAACAAACTGATACAATATACCCTTTAAAAAAACCAAATATAAGGCCAAAACTTTTGTCAATTGAACCAACACCAGTCCAGGTTACAGCTTTACCTAAAGTTTTTCCAATCAGTATAGTTGTAAAAAGAGTAAAAAAAAATATAGCTATTCCCAAACCAACATTATTTATAAAATCTGATTTTATATATTCGCTTACTATTGGCTGCAATTTAGGAACCAGAATTATTGTAATAATAGTGGACAGTACCCATTTCATAAATGAAATTAAACTTAAAGAAAAACCTTTTAAAAAGCATTGTATTACGTAATAAATCAAAACAATTAAGAAAAATATATCTAATAAATTTATGTTATTTACTAAATATTCAAAAATATTATTTATCATATAAACTAATTTAACTCTTCACCAAATGGTTTTAATGTGAGTATTAATTTAGGTAATAAAGTTAGTACTGATAACATTGCTAGCAACATTGCAATACTGGTAAATACGCCAAAGTAAATCGTAGGAATAAAGTTAGATAAAACTAAAATCGAGAATCCAAAAACTATAGTTATAGAAGTATTTAAAATTGCGACACCTACAGTGCTATGACATCTATCTAAAGTTTTATTATAATTATTAATTTTTTTATATTCTTCTTTAAATCTATAAATATAATGAATACTATTATCTACTGCTATTCCAATAGTTATTGCTGCAATAGTTATTGTCATCATGTCTAAAGGTATCCCTAATGAGCCTATTATACCAAGAATAAAAAAAGCAGCGATAAAGTTGGGCACAACCCCGATTATTGAAATCATTAGGTTTCTGAATAACACAAAGAACATTAAAAAAATTCCAAGTATTACTATTCCTAATGTTAGAATTTGAGACTTAAATAGGCTTTGTAATAAGTTATTAAATAATATTAAAACTCCTGCTAATTTATATTCACTTTTTTCTAAACCAAGTTTAGTGTTTAACTCAGAATTTATTTTATTAATTAAATCATTTCGTCTTAAATTTTCTAAAGAATCTTTTATTCTTACACTTATTCTTGCTTCATTTTTCTCAACTGAGATGTAAGGAGAAACAATCTCAGTTTTTATCTCTTCAGGGATTTTACTATACAAAACTGCTATTTCTAAACTTTGCAACTCTTTATTATTTAAATCCTCTGCTACTCTTAAAATAGATCCAAAAGATAAAACTTTTCCAATTTGAGGTAATGAGTCCAAGTAATCGTGTACTTTGATAATTTTATCCATTTTATCTCTAGTAAACCAATATTTAGCTTTATCTTCATCAACTTCAGTTTCTTCCTCCCATTCATCGAATTCATCTTCCTCAACTTTAGAGACTTCAGTTTTTTGTGGAAACTTTAGAATTATATTCAATGGTGTAGTTCCACCTAAATCATCGTCAATCTTTTTCATCCCTTTATAGATTTCTGTTTTCTTATTAAAATAATTTATAAAACTATTTTCGACTTCAAGTTTAAATATTCCTATTAGACTAAAAATAATTATAAATATGGTCGAACCAAAAATTATAATTTGATTTTTTTTGGTAAAAGATCCAAGAGCTGAAGTAATTGAAGATTTTTCTGTATCTTTTATATCTATTTCACTGTTAGATGAAAGCGTATTTATTAATGATGGTAACAATAAAAATGTAACAAATAATGAAACTATAAGTCCCAAAGTCATCATCCATCCAAAATCGATAATTGGTTTTATTCCACTGAAAACTAAAGATAAAAATGCGCAAATTGTAGTTAAAACAGTATAAAGTATTGGAAGTATCATTTTTTTACTTGTCTCTAAAACAACTTCATTTTTTAAAAGATTTGGAAATTCTTTTTTTAATTGTAAAAATCTCACTGTTACATGGATGTTCATTGCCATGTTTAGTATTAACATTAATGCAATAAAGTTTGATGAAATTACAGTCACTTTCCAACCAAGCAAACCTAACAAACCAATCATTATAATCACAGAAGTTGCACAACCTAATAATGGCATGATTACCCATTTAAAATTTCTAAATATAAACCATAAAGTTAATATGATAAAAATAAATACCCCTATGCCAAATACGACAATGTCACTCTTAATAAAACTCATCATGTCATCCGCAATCATTGGAATGCCCCCTAAATGAATTTTTGCATTTTGTCCGTATTTGGCTATAACGTCTCTAATTTCACTTATATTTTGATGGTTTCTAATGTTGTATAGATTTTTATAATTTTCGTACTCTTCAATAAATTTTTTGTAATTAATTTTTTCATTTTTTGATAATCCGATTTCATTCGATTGAATAAAGTATTTGTTTTTTACTTTTTTGTACTCAGCTAGTCTCTCATCTTTTTTAAGATAAACTACAATACCAGAAGTTTTTCCATCCTTACTTATTACGTAGTCTCTATATATTGGACTGTTAATAATTTCATCAAAACCCCTTTTTCTATCAATTTCTGGATAAGCTAAAGTTTTATAATTTTTTAATCTTTCCATTAAACTTTCATCAGTACTTTTTAAAAGAGGAACATCAATTATTGTTATGACACTGTCCACCCAAGATAATTTTTCAATTTTAGATTTAAGCAATTGTAAATTAAGAATAGTTTCATTCTCGGTAAAACTTGAGATGGGTGAATAAGTTAAAACTAAAAAATCTTTAGAACCATAAGTTTCATTTACTTCTCTTAGATAATTTAAGTCAGGATCTCCTTCAAGGAGAAGCGCATCAGAGGATGCATCCATATTAAAATCTTTAGACTGATAAAGTGAGAAAGCAACTAAAAAAAATATAAAAATAATTGTAATTTTCGAAAAATCTATAACTATTTTTTTATAAATACTAGTAAGCATGAGATTATTTCACATATATCTTAATTAAATTATAACTAAAGAAAAAATTGAAGTTAATTTTTGCTTAAATCTTTGAATTTTGTGTAGATTCCTTCAAACTCCACTTTGACAGTACCTGTAGGACCATGTCTTTGTTTTCCCAAAATAATATCTGCTAAACCATTAACGTCATTCATTTTTGATTGCCATTCTGCATGTTCAATAGAGCCCAACATTGGTTGTTTTCGCTCTAAATAATATGCCTCTCGATATACAAACATTACTACATCAGCATCTTGTTCTATTGATCCTGACTCCCTTAAATCAGCTAATTGTGGTTGCTTATCATCTCTTTGTTCTACAGCTCTAGATAGTTGAGACAGCGCTAAAACAGGCACAGATAATTCTTTTGCTAAAGCTTTAAGACCTTGAGTTATTTCAGAAATTTCTTGTACCCTTCCATCATTTTTATTTGAGGTACCTCGCATCAATTGTATATAATCGACAACAATTAGATTTAATCCAAATAACCTTTTAATTCTTCTAGATCTGTTACTTAATGTAGCTATAGTTATAGCAGGAGTTTCATCAATATATAAAGGTAAGTTATAAATATTTCGAGAGGTCTCAATATACCTGTTAATTTCTTCTTCTGTAACTTTACCACGTCTAATGTCATCTGATTTGATTCTCGCTTGTTCAGAAAGAATTCTAGTTGATAGTTGCTCGGATGACATTTCTAATGAAAAAAAAGCAATAGATGATTTCTCTTGTCTTTTTAAAATATGTTGAGCTGCATTATAAGCAATATTTGTAGCTAATGCTGTTTTACCCATAGACGGTCTACCAGCTAAAATAACTAAATCTGATTTATGTAAACCTCCTAATTTTTCATCTAAGTCGGTTAGACCAGTAGGAACACCCACTATACCTTGGTCATTTTGCATTGCCATAGTTGCCATTTCTATAGTTTGATCTAATGCTTGATTAAATTTTTGAAATGATTGTGTAAAACTTCCTCTTTCAGCTAAATCAAAAAGAGATTTTTCAGTGTCCTCAATAATATTTTCAGCATTTTGTTCTTGGGAATTTGCATTAAGTGTATCCGAAGATAATTTATCTGAAATTTGAACTAATTCTCTCCTAAGATACATCTCATGAACTACTTTAGCATAATCTATAGCCTGTTTTACAGATCCTGAAAATCTAGTAAGTTTTATTAGATATTCAGTACCACCAACTTCACTAAGCATATTATCTTTTTCAAAAAAATTTTTTAAGGTTATTGGATTAGCTATCATTCCTTTGTTATTTAAACTTTCTATAACTTCATAAATTTTGATATGTGCAGGATCATAAAAAATGTTTGAATTTATTAAAGTTGAGACTTCATCAATTATATCGTTATTCACTAGTATGGACCCCAAAATAGCTTGTTCAGCCTCAAGGTTTGAGGGTTGTTTATTTTTGATATTTTCTTGAATTGATTTTACTTCCTCCATTAAAATATAATATGTCAACTAATCATGCGTGAAAGGGAAAAGTTACACACTTTTTTTCAATATCTGTGGAAAAGTTATTTAGATTGTATTTTATCTATTTTTAAAGAAATATTTGCTTTCACATCTGTGTGAAAATTAATTTCAGCTTTGAACGAACCGATTTTATTTATTTCATCTTTTAAAATTACTTGAGAAGGGCTCACTTCAGCTTTAGTTTTTTCTTTAATCAAATTTGTGATCTCTTTTGGTTTTACGGAACCGTATAATTCACCGTTTTCTTTACATTCTTTGTTAAATATAAATGTTTTATTATTAATTATTTTTGATATTTCTTTATATCGATTTTTAATTTCTATATTTTTTTTATTTAACTCATCTTTTTTTTTATTTACTAATTCTAGATTTTCTTTACTAAATCTTAATGCTTTTCCTTTTTTTAAAAGAAAATTTCTACCATAACCATTTTTAACGTTAACTTTTTCTCCAATTTTACCTAGATTAAGAATATTTTCTAGCAATATAATTTCCATTTTATAATAGACCTAAAATTTTAGCTTTCTTAATCTCTTTTGTTAGTTTTTTTTGTTTACCAAATGAGACTGATGAAATCTTAGTTGAAACGATCTTACCGTTATCAGTTATATATTTTTTCAATAAATTAATATTCTTATAATCAATTATAGGAGCATTTTTTATTGACAAGGGGCATCTTTTTGAAAATTTTCCGTCGCTTTTTTGAAAAAGACTTAACTGATTTAGTGAATTAAAATTTTTTTTTTGAAATTTTTTATTTTTTCTTTTCATTATTTAATTATCCTTTTTAAAAAATTCGTTTTGAGTATCTAATTTTTTATATTTTACAGTTAAATATCTTATAACCGCACTATCGACTTTTATTTTTTTTTCAAATTCATTAAGAGTTTTATTATTACCCTCAAATTTATAATGAATATAAAAACCTTTTTTGTAATTTTTAATTTTATTAGCTAAATTAATTAGTCCCCATTCTTCAATTTTTATAACTTTTCCTGACGAATTGTTTATAACGTCGTTGTATTTATCTTTGATAGTTTTTATTTCTTTCTCTGCCAAATCTTGTTTTGCAATAATAGTTTTCTCGTAAAAAGCCATAATTTGTTATGTTAATTAAGTTTTAATATTAATTTATAAACTGTGGTTTATACTATAATGAAGATTTATAGCAATACAAATAATACTGAAAAAACAGGATAAAAATGAGCGCTTTAATATTTCCAGGTCAAGGTTCACAAGTAGTAGGTATGGGATTAGAATTCTACAAAAACTTTAAAATTGTAAAACAAATTTTTAAACAAGCTGATGAAAAACTAAATTATTCTATTTCAAAATTAATAATTGAAGGACCGGAGGATAAATTACAATTAACCAAAAATACTCAGCCAGCAATTTTAACAGTAAGTTATTCAATTTTCAAAGTTTTGAAAAATGAATTTAATTTTGATTTTAAATTATTTAACTACTTTGCTGGTCATTCACTAGGAGAGTATAGCGCTTTAGTTTGTTCAGACTCTCTAAATTTTGCTGACGCATTATATTTGCTTCACGAAAGAGGAAAGGCAATGCAGGAAGCTGTGCCTGTGGGAGAGGGGACCATGATTGCAGTACTAGGAATTAAAACAAGTGAAGTTATTGATTTAATTCAAAAAAACAAAAGTGAAGGTGTCTGTGAAATAGCAAATGATAATGCTGATGGGCAAGTAATTGTTAGTGGAAATAAAGAGAGTGTTTTGTCTTTTAAAACGTTTTTAAAAGAAAAAAATATAAGATCTATTCCACTTAAAGTAAGTGCACCTTTTCATTGTTCCTTAATGAAGCCAGCTGCCACAAAAATGAAAGATAAAATAAATAATACTAAATTTAATATTCCTTTTTTAAAAATAATAAACAATGTAACTGCTAGCCCCGAATTAAATATAGATAATATTAAGACCTTATTAGTTAAACAAATTTTTTCTACAGTTAAGTGGCGTGAAAGTATAATTAAAATGAGAGAAACTGGTACTAAAAATTTCGTGGAAATAGGACCAGGCAAAGCGTTAACTGGTATGGTAAAAAGGACTATAAAAGATGCAAATTGCTTTTCAATTAATTCAATTGCTGATATTAAAAATTTAATCAATGAATTTAAAAAATAAAAAAATTTTAATTACGGGAGCTACTGGAGGGATTGGAAACTCTTTAGTCAAAAAATTTTATGATTTAGGTTCTTCGATTTTAGCTACAGGCACTAACGAAGAAAAGCTTAAAAATTTAAAAATAAATTACCCTAATATTATCATTGATAGATTTGAGTTAGATAAACACGATAAAATTGAAAATTTTATTGAAACTAGCAGCGAAAAATTAGGAGGATTAAATATATTAGTAAACAATGCAGGAATTACTTTAGACAATCTATCAATAAGATTAACACAAGATAATTGGAAAAAAGTTCTTGATGTAAACTTAACATCAACTTTTTTAATGTGTAAATATGCTATAAAAAAAATGCTCAAGAATAAATACGGAAAAATAATAAACATTACTTCAATAGTTGGCCACACAGGTAATCTGGGTCAGGCAAATTATTCAGCATCTAAAGCTGGCATTGTGGCTTTTTCAAAAAGCCTTGCAATTGAGTACGCTAAAAAAAATATAAATATTAACTGCGTTTCTCCTGGTTTTATTAGAACTGATATGACTGATAAAATAAATGAAGAGTTTAAAAAAATGTTAATTAGTAAAATTCCTTCAGGTGATTTGGGTAGTGGAGAAGATGTTTCTAACTGCGTAGCATTTTTAGCCTCAGATATGTCTAAGTATATTAATGGAGAAACCATACATGTTAATGGTGGAATGTATATGGCTTGACAATTTCAATTATTAATCTAATAACAAATAATATACGAAAGGATTTCATGTCAGAAGATATTAAAATAAAAATAAGAAAAATTGTTGCAGATCATCTAGGTATTGAGGAAGAAAAAGTTACAGAGGAAGCAAGCTTTATAGACGATCTTGGAGCAGATAGTTTAGATACGGTTGAATTAGTAATGGCTTTCGAGGAGGAGTTTGGTTCAGAAATCTCCGATAGTGAGGCAGAAAAAATTCTTACAGTTGGTGATGCAATAAAATTTATTGAGAGTAAAAAAAGTTAAGTTTAAAATGTATCATGATGTAGAAAATATCATGATTGTTTTATCCTCGCCATCTGGAGTAGGTAAAACAACACTAACTAAAAAAATTCAACAAAAATATAAATCATTTAAGATTTCAGTTTCACATACTACGAGATCTCCTAGATCAAACGAAGTTAATGGTATTGATTATAATTTTGTTTCTCATGAAAAATTTCAAAATTTAGTAAAAACAAATGAATTTTATGAATATGCTAAAATATTTGGAAATTTCTATGGAACATTAAAAAAAAATACTGATAAATTGATTACTGAAAATGATATAATTTTTGACATAGATTGGCAGGGAACAAAAAAACTATCAAAATTTAAAAATTTAAAATTAATTAAAATATTTCTTATTGCAGATAATAAAGAGGAATTAAAAAAGAGACTTTTAAAAAGAAACCAAAACACTTCACAGGAAATAAGTAAAAGGTTAAATGCGTTTGATGATGATATAAAACATTGGAATGATTACGATTTTATAATTATTAATAAAAATTTAGATATTTGTTTTAAACAAATTGAGGATATTATTTTAATGTACAAAAATATTAACCCTGCTCATAAAGTTCAGTAATTTTGTAATACACTTCAGGACTAATTTCTGTTGGTCTTAAATTTGTATTTAAATTAAATATTTTTTTTATTTTTTGATTTGAAATAAGTTTTTTTAGATTTTTATTTATCATTTTTCTTTTATTTGAAAATAAAGAATTAGTGACTGTTTCTAAATTGATAATATCTTTTATCTTATAGAGTTTATTATTTTTGGGATTAAAATGTATAATCATTGATTTCACTTTAGGCTTAGGAAAAAAACAGTTAGGAGAAACTAAAAACTTATTAAGAATATTTAGTCTATAGTTCACTAATACAGACAATCTACCGAAATCTTTTGAAAGGTATTTTCCAATAATTTTTTCTCCGAGTTCTTTTTGAAACATAAATATAAGACTATTAAATTTTGGTGGCCATTTTTTAAATCTTAAAAATTTAACAAGTATTTGTGAAGATATGTTATAAGGTAGATTACCAAAAATAATAGTATCTTTTTTTATATTTTTTTCGATATCAAATTTAAGAATATCATAATGATGTATTCTGATTAATTTATTATTTAAATATTTTATTTTTAATTTACTTATTAATTTAAAATCTTTCTCAATTAATGTTAGTTGTTTTGGTTTTCTTCTGAGAATTTCATCAGTCAAGGCACCTTCTCCAGGTCCGATTTCAATAATATTTTTATCGGAGACTTGCGTTAAGTTAACTATTTTTCTTAAAATATTATCATCAGTTAAAAAATGCTGTCCAAGAGATTTTTTTAAAAAATCTTTCATCCAATACTTAACACAGTATTTATACATTTTAAGAGGCTTAGAGGATTAGCTTTTTTTTTACAAATTATATCTTTAGCTGTGCCATGGTCTGGAGAAATTCTTAAATAATTTAAACCTAATGTAATATTTACAGCATTAAATTTATATAGAGTCTTAAAAGGGGTAATAACCTGATCATGATACATTCCAACAATGACATCAAATTTTTTATATTCATTTATAAAAATTGTATCAGCAACTATTGGCCCTTTTATTTTAACTCCCATTTTTTTAAGTTTAAATATTGCTGGTATAATAATTTTTTTTTCTTCTGAACTATTTCTTAGCTCAGCATTATGAGGATTTAATCCTAAAACTGCGATATTAGGTTTTTTTTTACATATTTTTTTAAACCAAAAATTTATAAGTTCAACTTTTTTTATTATTTTAAATTTATTAATATTTTTTGATATTTTATTTACATTTATGTGAGTCGTGATTGGAGATACAGATAATTTTTCATTTCTTATTAACATTACTTCGGAATTTTTAATCTTACATTTATCAGCAAAATATTCTGTAACTCCCCTAAATTTATTTCTTAAATGTTTTTTATCAATAGAACAATTAATTAGACCCAAAACCCTTTTTTTATCTAAAGCTAGTTTATGACCTAATTTAAGTGTATCCATGATGAATTTTGATGTTGGAATTGCGTCTACTTTAAAAGGCTTTTTAAATTTTAAATCAACATTTAAAACTTTTAAATTAGTGTTATTGGAGTCATTGATATCATTTACTTGATCAATTGGAGCTTTATATCCAAGAATTTTAAGTTGATCTTTAAGCAGTTTATAGTTTGAAATAAGATATATCTTTTTTTTGATTTGTTTACTTAATTTTTTCCAACTTTTAAATATTATTTCAGAATTAATACTATTTGGATCTCCACTTATAATAATAATTTTTTTCATTTATATTCTATAAAACTTGTATTTCTTAATTTTGATAAATGACTATTTGAATATAAGTTAAAAAGTTCATTTTTTTTTTGGTTAATAATTTTTTCTTTAATTTCATCAAGATTTACTTTTTCCGATTTAGTTTCTCTAGTGTCTTCTAGTTTAAGAAATAAAATACTATCTTGACCGATTATTGGTTGAGAGGTTTCGCCTATGTTTAATTTAGAAATAATTTTGAAGACTTTTTTAGATAAAGATTTAGAGTTAATCCAACCTAATTCACCTTTATTTACAGCTGAAGGAGCTATACTAAAAGTTAAAGCTGTATTAGCAAAACCGTTTTTAGCTATTAATGTTTTTATTTCTTCAATTCCTCTTTCGATGTCAAGATTTTTGTTAATTTTAACTTCTATTTCAGACAGCTTTACTTCTTTTAAATATTTTCTATTATTTAGTGAGTTAGTTAATTCTTTATTTATTATCTCTTCATCTATATTTATTTTATCTTTATAACGTAAGTATATAAATTCTTGCCACATATATTGTATCTCAATTCCTTTTTTAAATAAATCATAGTTCAAATTATTTTGTTTAAAACTGTTCTTTAAATTTTCAATATTATTTGACGAGATTGAATTTAAATAAGTATTTATTCTTAAATTATCTGCTTTTATATCCAATTTTTTTAATTCTACAATTTTTAATTTTTCTTGAATAAGAAATTCAATTGATGGTTTTTTTAATTGATTTATTTTAGTCTGATTAATTTCTTGTTTTGATAAAAATAATGAAGTTAAAATTTTATTCTTTATTTCATAACTAGTAATAATCTCATCCTCAACTGTTATAACTACTTTATTATCAATCTTAGCATGTAAGTTTGATATAAATAAAATTATTAAAATATTAACTAAAAAAATTATTTTATTGATCATTTACTAATGTTAGGTGAATTAATATTCCCAAATGAAGATAAAGTCACTTTAAACATTAAAGAATTTTCAGGCTCAAGTTCTGAGTCGTTATAAAATTCTCTTCTGTATACTACACCTGCTCTTAGACAATCATTGAGATATTCGTAACTTAAATCATAGAACTCAGCTGAATTTGTAACTAGATTACGTTTCGTTTCGAAAGAAAATAATCCTTTTTCCCTATTTTTAACATTTATTTTAGTTTTGAAATAGTTTTTATCACCTATATGTTTTTTTTCTGAAAGGTAATTGAAATCGAAACTGATAGGATTAAAATTAAACTTAGTTCCAATTTCACTATAGTTTAAGTCTTTGTAATTTTGATCTACAGCGAAATTAAAATTCAAATCAGCTTTGTTATTAGGCTTATAAGAGACAGAGCCAACTAGATCTGATAATTTTTCATCTAAACTACTTTTGCTATCCATTTTTTTATTTTCTTTTTCGTTTATTACTTGTGCGATTGAAAAATCTAATTCATTATAATTACCAATTTTTGTGTTATAATCCAAACCTAGGGAAGCAGATAAGCCTGTTTCATAATTTTTTATATTATCAACTCTATTTAGATTAAAGGCATTACTTGAGTTTAGTCTTGAACCTGAATCTTCTTGCCTCATACTTCCGGGCGAAAATCTTAATAAAAATTTAGGAGTTAAAAAGTGTTTTTTTAGATTATTTTCCTTTTCTAAATAAAACTTTGAAATCAATCCTAAAGCACCATACGCTTCACTTGTAAATTCATCTTTATAAAGATCGAGGTTTTTAGCTTCATAATTTATATTTCTGATATTGCCAAGAAAATTAACAGCCAAACCATTTTTTAAAAATAAATCTTTTGATGCCCAATTAAAGTCATTAACAAAAAAATTTGTATATTTATTTGTATCATAATTGTGAACTTCTAAGTTTGATTGCAAATCTAAACTTCCAAAAATTTCACTATTTACTAAATTTTTATCAAAAGTTGCATTGGGAAAAATGTATTCATATTTATCATCATAATCATCTTTAAGAGTCTCATAAATAGTAGCGTTGATACCTAAAAAAAGATCATCATTTTCATGTGTAAAATCTAATGAATTTTCTAAAGTATTTTGATTATAATCAACTAAATTCGATTTAATCTTGTATAACTTTAAGTATTTGTCATTTGAAACATTTTGAACAGATAATCTTAACGTATTATCAGAGTCATTATGTAAATTAAAATTTTTTAAAAGACTTAGAAATATATGCGATTTATCACCTGGTTTTTTTGTTGTAGTATTTTTTTTATAACCCTCTGTAAAACCGAAGTCTGTGAGAAAACTAGAGTTTTTAAAAACTTGGTGGTACTCACCTAAGAATAAAGGATTTTCACTGACATAAAATCTATTTGTTAAAGTAAAATTTTTATCTTTTCCAAAATTAAAAAAATATGGAACTGAAATACCTTCCCCTAAATTTTTTGAGTCATAAAAAGCGGGTGTTAGAAAACCTGATCTTCTATCAACACTTGGGTCGGGATGAGAAAGTTTTGGAATATAAAATATTGGAATATCGTAAACCTTTATAATTGCATTATCATAATAAATAGTTTTTTTCTTACTATCATGTAGCATTTTAGTTGATTGTATCGTCCAGGGTGGACATTTATCATTTTCTCTGTAATTACATAAAGTAAATTTACTCTTAGTAAAAGATTTATTATTTTTATTTAAACTAACAGTATTAGCAAAAACTCGTGGTTGATTTTTTGATTTAATTTTAAATTCTTTAGAATTTAGAAAAGCTTTAGTGTCCGAACCTAGTATTTCTTTTTTATTCGTATCAATATAAATTTGTGAAAATTTATAAATATTTTTCTTTTTATCTTCGATTTTTACTTCTGTTAAAGATTTAAATATATTACTTTTAGATTCGTATCTAAAGCTTTTTAAAAAAATTTTATTATTGTTCGGATCACTTATTATTGTTTTTTTATTTGAAGAAATGTATTTTTTTTTATTATCAAATGTTATATCCTCACTTTCTATAATATAGTTTTCAGATGTAATTATTTTTGTAAAACCTGTAGTCTTTAATAATAGTTTTTCCTCATAATATTCAGCATAATCGGCTTCAATAGTATTTTTTTTTTCATCTATTACTAAAATATTATTTCTTAATTTAAGAAAACCTAAATTTTTATTATATTCAGCAAAGTTACTATTAATAATTTTCCCATCACTAGTTTTAATTTTGACTTTATCTTTAAAAATTGAGGTAGAATTTTCTTTATTTAATATGATTTCTTTAGACTCAATTTCTAAATTCTTTGCTTGTATAATTGAGCAAAAAAAAAACGAAAAGAAAAATATTAATAATTTATTTTTCATTAATTTGTAAAACTCCTATAAATGAAAAAAAACCTAGAGCTATAATAGGGGACCATATGGACAAAATTATTGGAATTCTATCAGTTTGACCTAAAGCTAGCGAAAGATCTTTAAGATAAAAAACCGTAATACATAAAATTATTCCAACAATAATAAATTTAATATTATCTGATCTTTTTAAAGTGTGCATCGATAATATAGCTGCAATAGCAGTCATCATAAATAAAAAAAATGGATATGATAACCAAGAATTTAAATTTTCATCTAAAAGTTTTTTATTATAACCTTTTCTGACTAAATTTTCGTAGTTAATAATAACATCTAATAAAGGTATCGTATCAAAATTTTTGAACAAGGAAGTAATTTTCTCGTAATCATAATTAGACTGAATTGATAAATCTTCCAGTCTTTCTTCTTCAAAGAAAGCTTCATTTAATTTAAAAATTTTTACATCATTCAATTTCCAAGTACTATTTTCAATATTTATTTTTTTTGATAAAATTTTTTTTTTCAATTTAAAATTTTCATCTAAATGAAAAATAGACACATTTAATAAGTTAAAACCATCAATTTTCTTTGCTGTGATAATTCTTGTTTCCTTATTTTCTATGTTCTCCTTAATCCATAATCCATTTTTATTAAATGAAACAAGATGATTTACGTCTCTTGCGTATTTTGATTTAGTCATTTCATAATATTTAGACATAGTGGAAATGACAGGATTAAATAAAAACAATATTGCGAAACCTAAAAAAAAAGAAGTGAAAGCTAATATAAAAAAAATTTTTATATTAGAGTACCCAAAGGTTTTCATTGTCAATAAATCTTTGTTATTTCGAATTTTAACCATAAACCACATACTTGATATAAAAATGATAAATGGCAATATTTTTATAATTACATTAGGAACTGATATACTAGTGAGTAACAATGGGGTGTAAAAACTTACGTCAAAGTTTTTAAAAAACTCAATTTCTTCAAATAGACTTAAAATAATTCCAAAACAATAGAAAATTAATACCCACATAAAAATTGTTTTTAAAAAATTTTTTAAAAGATATTTTGTAATTATTTTATTCATTTTCAAATTGATTTTTTATTAAATTTCAAAATTAAGAAAAAATAATTTAAAATAATTAATAATATTGGAGCGATTAAAAATATTATTCTAGATATTTCATTCAAACCAGTATATCTAACTGTCGTCTCAGCAAACAACAATAAAATAAATCCATAAAAAAAAATATAATTTCTATTTGAAAATCTATTGGTCTGGCTCATTAGCATTAAAGAGCAAACTAAAGCAATTACGACTGTATAAATTGGCATTACCAACCTCCTATTAAGAGCTGAAACTATTTCTTTTTTTGCATTATCATTACAAAATTTAATAATTTTTTTTTCTAAAAAACAACTTAACAATTTTAAAGTTGACGTTTCTTGAATTTTTGGGACTTTTCTAGTTCTTAAGTCAAACCCTCCCAAATCTAAACTCATTTGCTCAAATTTCATAATTCTATTTTTTTTATTATCTATTTTCGATGAAATTATTTGGCCATCGAATAATAAAAATTTAGAATTATCTATATAACCACTTTTAGCGATAATTGTTGTTTCTGAAGAATTATTTAAATCTGGTGAAAGATTTTTAAGATTACCACTCTCATCATGTAAAAAAATATTTTGTACTTCATTAACTTTTTTTTTGGATACTAAAAAAGTTAATCCTTTAAAAGTGTCACTAAACTCCTGGATCTTAAAAACAGGAGAAATAATTTTATTACTATCCCCACTAAGTAGCAATCTTGATTTATTAAGCGTATAGGGAGCCAAAAATGAGGATAAAAATAAATTTAATATAAAAATAGCAATTGAAATAAATAAAAATAAGTTAATTATAGAAATCTTATTTAGGCCAGAACACCATAAAATTACAAATTCTTTATCATTTAGGTGTTTGCTAATAAAAATAGTTAAAGAAATCAGGAAAGTGAAAGGAATGAACTTTGTCGCAATTGCAAAGATATTTAAAAAAGAATATTTGAAATAAATATCAATATTGTATCCACTTTCCACCATTAAGTCTAAAAAACTTACTGCCCTTACCGTCAGCGCTATAAGCGTAAGTCCAAGCAAAATAGCAAAGAAAGTTTTGAATATCTCTTTAAAATAATTTAGATAAATTTTGTTCTGTAACATCACAATAAATTATATATTGATAATGCATTCATTAAATAAATTCAATCAATGGTTTAATTATTACGATTTTTCATTGAAATAAAGTATATTTGATCATATATACCTCATATTCTATAAAATTATAATTTATGACTATTAAAATTAATTATCAAAAGGGGAAAATTAGCAATTTTTTAACCAATCTTGTTTTATTTTCAGACGAAAATTTTAATCTTAATCCTTTAAAAAAATATTTATCTAACTCAGAATTTTCTTACATAAATGAATTATTAAAAACTAATGACTTAAAAAAAAATTTATTTGTTTTTGAAGTTAATTCAAAAAAGAAGATAATTTTAGTTTCAATAAAAAAAAATTTAAAAAGTTTTGAAATTGAAAATCTTGGAGCTGAATTTTATGGACGAATTAATTACGGAAAAAACAGCGAATATTTCTTAAACACAGATAACATAATTTACAAAGGTGAAAACTTTATAGGTCATTTTTTGCATGGACTTAAATTAAAATCGTACGAATTTAAAAAATATAAAACAAAAAAAGAAACTAGAGTCATAACTATTAAAGCATTTGGCAATAAAAATATACCATCTATAAAAAAACAAATTGATTTTAAATCTTTAGAGGAGGGAACATTTTATGCTAGAGATTTAGTTTCTGAGCCTGGAAATGTTTTGCATCCAGACGAATATGCCAAAAGATTAAACTCTCTGAAGAAAGATGGAATAAAAATAAATATATATGATAAAAAAAAATTAAAAAAACTTGGTATGAATGCTTTGTTGGGCGTAGGTATGGGAAGTATAAGAGGATCATATCTTGTGACCATGGAATGGAATGGAGCAAAAAATAATTCTAAACCTCTCGCATTTGTAGGTAAGGGAGTTACTTTTGATACTGGTGGTTATTCCTTAAAACCGGCAAGATTTATGGAGGACATGACATATGATATGGCAGGTTCTGCAGCTGTTGTTGGTTTAATGAAAACTTTAGCATTAAGAAAAGCTAAAGTTAATGCTGTGGGAGTAGTCGGGTTAGTTGAAAATATGGTTAGCGGCGTTGCTCAAAGGCCTGGAGATATTGTTAAATCATTTAGCGGTAAAACTATAGAAGTATTAAATACCGATGCAGAGGGAAGACTAGTTTTAGCTGATGCATTAACTTTTACCGAAAAAAAATTTAAACCAAAATTTATGATAGATTTAGCAACATTAACAGGCGCTATCATAGTTTGTTTAGGCTCTGAATATGCTGGACTTTTTTCTAATGATGACACTTTATCTAAACAAATTATAAATGCAGGACAAAAAGTTCAAGAAAAACTTTGGAGAATGCCTCTTCACAAAAATTACGATAAGCTCATGGACTCAAAAAATGCTGACATGCAAAATATAAATTATGTCGGTGGAGCA
>MDTB01048471.1_pt1 | contig 21285 bp, 22 predicted proteins | sample 811161 | NCBI WGS metagenome assembly MDTB01 (sample SAMN05326650, study PRJNA326480) | marine metagenome | isolation source: seawater | place: Mediterranean Sea | collected 2009
GTCTTTTGCCCAATGAACTCACTCTTTCCAACCCGAAAAGCTAAATAAAAAATCCCAACTAAGCCAGACAGAATGAAAAGCCCCACTATAATTTCTAATTTTTTCATTATAAAATTTTTATTTAACTTTTCCCAACAAAGCGACCCGTTTTTAAATAATTTTTAATCAATGCTTCATCAATGGACTCAATCTCTTCTGGAGTCCCCCAAAACTGTATTTTACCTTGATCGAGCCAAGCGATAGAATCAACAATAGAATAGACATCAGGAATATCATGACTCACCAACAATGCAGAAAAGCCAAACACTTCCTTGTACTGCTCAATCATGTCGAAAACCGTAAACTTCCTTTCAGGATCAAGCCCCGTCGTCGGTTCATCAAAGAGAACCACTTTGGGTTGGGTCACTAATGCACGAGCAAAGGCCACCCGCTTGTTCATTCCTCCAGATAATTCACCTGGATATCGATCCCGAGCAGAACTCAGATCTAACTGCTCAAGGAGCTCTTCAACTGTCTCCCGAATCATCAATGGATCGACTAGAGACTTTCCCTCATTTAGGGGTAAAGCAACATTTTCAAAAGCGGTCAAAGAATCAAATAGAGCATTATTTTGGAACATATAGCTAAAGCCCATCTCGTTTAAGGCGATTGGAACTGTTTCCCCAGAATCTAGAATGTGTACACATTCTATTGTACCCGCATCTATTGAATAAATACCAGCGATCAACTTAAGTAGAACCGACTTACCCGTACCGCTTTTACCAATAATCGCCGTAATTGTATCCGAAGCAATTTCCAAATCCACCCCGTCCAAAACTTGATTTGTACCAAATTGTTTTTTCAGTCCACTAATCTGTATTCGGAAATTCATCTAAAGCAAAAAAGAAGTAATTAAGTAATCAAAAACAAGAATAAAGACACTCGACTTAACCACGGCTACAGTCGCCGCCTGAGTGACTCCTCGAATGCCTTTCAAGGATGATTTCATATGGGCATGATAGCCCTCAAAAGAACAAATGCCCATGGTGAAAAAACCAAAAATTAAAGCTTTAAACAAACCGCCACTGACATCACTGAAGTGCACACTATCAAAAATCTTCTTCCAATAGATATCCCCATCTAAGCCCATTAAAATAGAACCCGAAAAATACCCGCCAAATAAACCAATTAAGTCAAAAAATGCTGTTAAAATTGGAAAACACAACAAACCCGCATAGAGTCGAGGACCGACCAAAAAGCCTGCTGAATCAATTCCCATCGTTTCCAAAGCATCGATTTGTTCATCGTTTCGCTGAATTCCAATTTCTGAACTCAGGGCAGAACCAGACTGACCAACCACCATCAAGGCAGTTAAAACTGGCCCCAATTCACGAATTAAAGAAAGTGATACAGCCGTTCCCAAGGCTGATTCAGCACCAAACTTAATCAGGGTATAATACATTTGTAACCCCATCACCATACCGGTAAACAAGCCGATGATCAAAACGATAAAAATGCACCGAACCCCAATTTCATAAATACTCTGAACCCATTTGTGCAGACGATTGCGGCAGTGCCAAAAAGCGACACAGGCATGGGCAATAAATAAAAAAACTTCCCCAAAACTCCGCACATTTGAGACTGTAAATTTCAGCAACTTATCCATTAGTTGTAGACGGGAGCATAATTGAACAGCTTAGAGGTGGTGCGGGTAGACGGAATCGAACCGACGACGCCTGTGTGGAAGACAGGAGTTTTACCTCTAAACTATACCCGCATGTCCTATTAAATCGCACTCAAAGCTGTATCGGTCAAGCGTTGAATTTTAAGAAATGAATCAAAATCTAAGCCTTGGCTAAATAATCTTGTAAAATGATACAGGCTGCCCGCGAATCAATTGAACCGCTTTTAGGGTCTACTTTTTGCTTAAAATGTTTCAAATCCTCTTCCACAAAATGACTGCTCAATCGCTCATCCATCCGGTAAACAGGCAAACGGAAGCGTTTTTCAATTTTCTCAATAAAGGCATCGACTTCCTTAGCTTTAAAACCAACCGAGCCGTCCATGTTCAAGGGATAACCAATAACAATTGCTTCAATTGACCGTTCCTTGAGAATAGATTCAATGTATGCGAGCCGTTCTTTTAATTTCTTTTGGACTGCCGGTTCAATGGGGACCGCAATATTGAGAACATCGGCAAAAGCGAGCCCGATTCTTTTTTCCCCCCAGTCTATTCCCAAGATATTCAAGTGAAGGCATTGAGTTTAGAATCTTTAGACAGATCTCTAACGAGACCTTTAATTTGCTGAGCCTGTTCTTTTTTGCAAATTAATGTAGCGTCATCGGTATGAACGACAATCAAATCATCTACACCGAGTAAAGCGATCAGGTGCCCATCCTTTCGATTGATAACTAAGTTTTCTTTGGCTGAATGGGCACAGACAGTTCCAGAAAAACAATTCCCATCTAAGTCCGCATTGTGGTGCCTTGGAATAGCCAACCACTCACCGACATCATCCCAATCAAAAGTCGACTCAATCATCACCACCGAATTTGCTTTTTCAATAATGGCATAATCGATAGAAATTTTTTCAAGTTTAGGGTAAATCTCAGATAGAAGTGACTCTAAAGACTCGCCTGCGTCTAAACCAGGATTAATTGAAGCAAGTGATTCCCATAATTCAGGGCAATTTTTTTCAAATTCTAAACGAATACTTGCCACAGACCAAATAAACATCCCAGCATTCCAAAAATAATTGCCAGACTCCAAATACGCTTTAGCTGTTTCCAACTCTGGCTTTTCCACAAAACGACTGACAGCATAGGCAGTATGTCCAGCATAAGACTGAATGGCTTCTGACCGCTCAATGTAACCATAACCTGTAGCCGGCTGTGTTGGCACAATACCAATCGTCACCAAAACAGATTTTGACTCGGCAAGAAGAAAAGCAGATTCAAGCACTGAACACAATTGCTCCCGATCTTGAATCACCGCATCGGCGGGCAGCATAGCAAAAACTGCATCGGGATCTTTTCGTGCAACTAACACGGTCGCCAAGGCGACTGCTGCCGCCGTATCCCGTCCTTGTGGCTCACCGATGACCTTATCCGCATCGAGTTCAGGGCAGATATCTAAAACAGTTGAACGATGCTGCGCACCCGTAATGATAAAAATATTTTGCGGATCAATCAAACCCTGAAGACGACGAACCGTTTGCGTTAACATCGGAAGTTCCCCAACAATGGGTAGGAATTGCTTCGGTAGTGCTTTTCGGCTTTCAGGCCAAAAGCGCTCTCCATTACCTCCAGCCATGATCACTACATAACGCTTTTTCATACAGTAAATTTTCAAGAAATGAAGATTATATCAAGGCTCAAATCGGATAGGATACAGAATAGGGACAGTCCTTAAGCCCTAGTTTTCAGTGCGTCTCCCTCAGTCAGCAAAAGCATTTTATTGCGCAAGGCTGCTAAAATCGCCGTTGTATCATCAACTGATTGAGCAATGCAATTAACTATACTACTGCCGACCACCACGCCATCGGCAACCGAAGCAATACTCCGCACATGCTCGGAATTAGACACGCCAAATCCAACGACAATGGGCAAGTCAGTGTACTGCCGAATACAATCCACTCTCGACTGAATATTTGTGGACAGATCTTTTTGTTCTCCAGTAACGCCCTCGCGAGATACATAGTAGATAAAGCCCGTTGTCACTTGGCAAATCTGCTTTATGCGATCTTCTGGAGTGGTCGGAGCTACAATGTAAACTGTTTCAAGCCCATGAGCCCGACAAGCTTCTAAGTGTACGGCAGATTCTTCTGGTGGCAAATCTAAGGTCAATAAGGCATCCACACCTGCCGCTCGAGCACGCTCCGCATAAATCGAACTGCCTGATGAAAAAACTAAATTATAATAGGTGTAGAAAACAATCGGTATAGAGCTAAAGCTACGAATCGCCTCTACTAACTGAAAAACTTTCTCACTAGACATACCCGATTCCAAAGCGCGCTGTGCCGCCAACTGATTAGTTAAACCATCAGCCAAAGGATCGGAAAAGGGAACGCCCAATTCCAAAACATCAATCCCTGAATCAATCAGTGTTCGGCAAGCCTCAACGGAAGTCTCAAAATTAGGATCTCCGGCACACAGATAGGCGACGAAACAAGCACGACCCTCTGACTTACATTGGGCAAAAACATTTTGAAGATTAGAAGTGCTCACACCTATGATCCATTCTTTCAATCCTTGATTTTGCAATCAAAAAAGTCGAAAACACTCAACGCTGAACAAAGTTTTTATCGATCAAAGGCAACATTTCGCCTTTACGAAACAAAGATACCTGACCCGTGCTACCAGAAACAACGACACAAAGACAGTCAACCACCGAAGTGATTGAAGCAGCCGCAGCATGGCGACTCCCGTAGCCACTGGGCAAGCGGTGATCGTAATCAGGCGCATGTATCAGAGATCCTGCCGATGACAAAACCCCATCTCCACGAATAATAAACGCTCCGTCAATCGTGGATAATTCTTTTACTGTTTCATCCATAAACGGATTTAAAATATTACGGTCTTCTTCATTGTATCCATGAAACGGATTTAATATCAAAGGCTTGGTGAACGCATTGATCTTCTCTGCATCACCTAGTGTAAATAAGCAGCCGACCGAATGTCCTTCTCGACCCTCTAGAGCGAGCTCGGTAGCAATTCCCAAGACCCGTTCAACAACCTCGGGTAACACATTCGATGGAAGGACATCGGAGCGATCCACTAATAAAGAGCGAAATTCACGATCAATATCCACAACTAAGACGCTGTCGAATTGATTACTCTGAGGCGTCCCACCAATGCAACACAAACGATCGGTATTCTTAAACACGCCCCGAGCTAAGCCAATCAATACGGCACTTCTCAATTGTGAAAATCGCTGTTGATTATAAGCACGAATTGGCAAAACAGCATCGATCTCATCCTTAAGTTTAATCGCCTCCGAACTCCCATGAGCGATTAATACGGTCTTAAATCCCTTAAAAAAATCTCCAATTTCAATGCCTCCACCGAAAGTATCCCCAAAGACAACAACGGATGAACATTGGGAGCCCTTAGCAATTTTTGCCGCTTCTTTCAGCATCAAAAAGTTGAAGCGATTGTGACCGTGAATCGGCGTCCGACCTTGACCGCCAAAGACTGATTTTAACTCTCCCTTAAATTGGCCTAATGATTGTGCACTGGCCAAGCGGGCCATCTGAGCACTGTCTTGAAATACGCGTGCTAATGCGGCCAGCCCGTAGAGGTAACTCCGAGCATTTTCTGCAGCGAGCAATAAAAACAGATAACGAATTTCAGGATAGTCACGCTGCCCTTTAAAATCCAGCCCCTGAGCACAGCGACCGACTGCGATCATATAAGGACGCTTCATTTTTACCCGAGCATGCGGTAAACAAACCCCGTTGCCTAGATAGGTTGTCATCTGCGTTTCGCGATCCAAAAGCTCATCCAATAAATCCGACTTTTTGATCCGAGTCGCTTTCGATAGCTCGCACACATCGAGCAACTCTTCAATCGCACCCTTAAAGTCCCGACTTTTTAAATCAATGACTCTATTCTTGGCAATGTAACGATCAATTCGCATACCCTTATAAATAAGTCTGTCTACTGACTGTCAACGAGTTAGTCTATCTACCCTGTTTATTTCATTCGGAAATAAATAGCACTTATTCATTGCAGAAGTAGTGAAATTAAAAATACTCAATACAGAATGTCCCAAGAATGACCTATAATCCAGCATCCACCATGCAAACAGAAACAACCATTCTAATTTATTCAGGAGGAATGGATTCGACAGTCCTACTCTATCACTTGTTAGAACAAAACTATTCCGTTCGATGTCTCTCTGTTGACTACGGTCAAAAGCACAAAAAAGAACTGAATTGTGCCGCAACTATTTGCAAAAATTTGAACCTTGAACACAAGATAATCGACCTCAGTTCAGTCGCTGAATTACTAAGCAGTAGTAGTTTAATCAATCCAGATCAAACCGTTCCCCGAGGACATTACGAAGCCAGTTCAATGAAAGCAACCGTCGTTCCCAATCGAAACATGCTCCTTTTGTCTTTGGCAACCGCATGGGCTGTAGACTGCAAAGCCTCTACAGTGAGCTACGCTGCCCATTCGGGAGACCACGCTATTTATCCAGACTGCCGAGAAGTCTTTGCTCAAGGCATGGACTCAGTCATGCAAGTCTGCGATTGGCACAGCGTGCGACTCAACCGACCCTTTGTCGAAATGGACAAGACAGCCATTTGCAAACTCGGTGCAAACTTATCCGTTCCCTTTGAACAGACTTGGTCCTGTTATTTGGGCACAGACTTGCACTGCGGTTGCTGTGGCACCTGTATCGAACGCCGTGAAGCTTTTCATTTGGCCAGTGTCGCCGATCCCACCGATTACGCTCCCGAAGCCCCGACACTTGAGAAAATGCTTGAAACAAATTGGAAATTAATCGAGGAGAATTAGATATGTTGAGTTGTTTTAAAACCTATAAAGACATCCCCTTTGCCCACAGACAACCTTTACACAAAGGTGCCTGTTCTAAAATCCATGGACACAACTGGTCGATAACCGTTGAATTTGAAGCGTCGGCACTCGATATCAATGGATTTGTTGTCGACTTTGGAAAACTGAAATACCTAAAAGCCTTTATCGATAACCAACTCGACCATGCCTGCCTTTTTGCAAAAGAGGATACGGAGGTTCAAGCTCTCGCCGAAAGCGATTTTTCTCCACTCTTTAAAATCGTCTGGGTCGACAATGCCTCATGCGAAGGCATCGCCCTTTATCTGTATCAGCAATTTTCTAATTTGCTTAAAGAAAACGAAGGAGATCGGGTCTGGATTCGCTCTCTACGCTTGGATGAAGACGACAAAAATGGCGTCACCTACACGCCCGAAGCACAATAGATATGCCCCATGCCTGAAGCGCCCAAACTGCCCATTTATGAACACTTTTTTTCTTGGCAGGGAGAAGGTCGACACAGTGGGCGCTCTGCCTATTTTATTCGAAGTTTTGGCTGTCCTGTTCACTGCCCATGGTGTGACAGTGCGGGCACATGGCATCCAGACTATATCCCTGAGACTATTGAAAAGCTCAGCCCTCGCTCCTTGCTTAATTACGCCCTAAAAACTCGCCCCAATTTCATTGTTATCACTGGTGGCGAGCCCTGCATTCATGATTTCAGCTCGTTTTGCAAACTGGCTTCGGAAGCACAAGTCCCTGTGCATTTAGAAACCTCAGGTGCTTTCCCCATCAAAGGAAAATTCGATTGGATCACAGTCTCACCGAAAAAATGGAAATGGCCTCTGGCAGAAACAATTGCTCAAGCCGATGAAATAAAACTCATTGTTGACTCGGCTGACTGTATCAAAGGCTGGATTGACGGCTTTCCAAGCCTTGCTGAAGTGGATACAGTTTGGTTACATCCAGAGTGGTCAAAACGAAATGATCCCGATATTTTAAATGCGATAACTGAGTGGGTGAAAACAAAGGGTGATCCCTATCGAGCGGGCTATCAAATGCACAAACTCTACGCCGCTGATGAAGTGGATCCCAGAAGCCGCGCTCATGTACCCCTGGGTGGTAAGCCCGAACTAGGCTATTGACGATGGATTTAAACGCTCGGCTCGAACACTATCTCAAAGCTAAACCGAGAATCGATCCCTCTGTCTATATTGCCGAAGGAGCGATTGTTATCGGTTCGGTTGAACTGAGTGCCTCAGTAAGTATTTGGCATAACGCAACCTTGAGGGGCGATATCAATTCTATTTTTGTTGGAGAAGGTAGCAATATACAAGATAATGCGGTGCTGCACCTAGCCGATGAACAAGGCGTTCAAATCGGTCGCCATGTTACCGTCGGGCACTCTGCAGTCATTCATGCTTGTACCATTGAAGATGAGTGCTTAATCGGCATGCACGCCACTCTGCTGGACGGAGCCGTGATCGGCAGGCAATCTATCGTTGGAGCTGGGGCACTGGTAACAAAAGGAATGGTAGTTCCAGAAGGATCACTCGTCTTGGGAACACCGGCTAAGGTGGTTCAATCAATTAATCCTCAGGTGCGTGCATCGATTATACAATGGGCGAACAAGTATATTGAAACCGCTCAATTTCATAAAAAACTGTTTTCCAGCGACAAAAATACAATGAAATGACGCTCTGCGCTTGCAAAGCATCTTTTTTACATTGCAATACTCTTTATTGAGACTAAATCTCAAATTTAAATCATGCAATTAGATCAGATAAAAGATAAAGGACTGTATAAGGTTCTAGAGATGGATGAATCACAAAAAAGTATGGGGCGATTAATGGATATGGGTTTGCTTCCAGGGGAACACATCCGCATCCGGCACGAAGCTCCCTTGGGAGATCCCATCTCAGTTGAATTTCGCGACTCTCATGTCTCAATTCGATTAAAAGATGCCGCCTTTCTCAATGTAGATCGCTGCCAAAGTTAAAATTGATGACGCATGGAACGCAATCGACAATCGCCCTAATCGGTAATCCCAACACGGGAAAGACCTCGCTCTTCAATGCCCTTACTGGGCAGAAACAGCGGGTGGGAAACTATCCCGGAGTCACTGTAGAAAAAAAATCAGGTCTGTGGAAACTCGATGCCAATCAAACTGCCACCGTAATTGATCTGCCCGGAACCTACAGCCTCAGTGCTCAAACTATAGACGAGCGCATTACCGTAGATGTATTATCTGGTAGTATTCCCGAACTGAAACCCAGTTTAATTATTATCGTCATCGATGCTGAAAACTTGCAAAGAAATCTCTACCTTGCCTCCCAAGCATCTGAGCTCGGTCTACCCATTGTCATGGCTCTAAACTGTTGGGATGTCGCCGAACGAAAAGGTATACAGATCGACTCACAATTACTAGAAAAGCGCTTGGGCGTACCCGTCGTACCGACAGTAGCGAACCAATCTAAAGGTATTCGTGAACTTGCAGAAGCCGTTCTAAAAGGATTGCGCGAAAAGCCAATCATGGTACGCCCCAAATGGCCCACTATCATCCAAGAGGCAATGTATAAGCTCAAAGAATCCCTTATCAGCCTCTGTGCGGAACCCCTATCTAATGGAGAATTACAACGCTTAATTTTTGATTCAGACAGTGCTCTTATTCAACGGTTAAACGGCGATTCAAAAGCTATTGAAGCAGCCGTACAGGAGGCCAAAGAGCAGGTGCATCGTGGAGGTTATCATCCCAATGCAGTGGAATCCATTCTCCGCTTCCGATTCTTAAAACCCTTACTTGCTGACATCATTGCCCGCCAAGCCACTCAAAAACAATCCACCCATAGCGAGAGCATTGATCAACTACTTTTACACCGCTTTTGGGGCTTGTTAATTTTTGTTGGAATGATGTACCTCGTCTTTCAATCCGTATATTCGTGGTCGGGGCCTTTTATGGTTTTAATTGAAAACGGCTTAAGTCAGCTCCAATCGATCACCGCACCCATGCTTGCGAGCACCCCCATGCTCCAAAGCCTCGTTGTCGACGGTATACTTAGTGGCGTGGGTGCATTTGTTGTTTTTCTACCCCAGATATTGGTGCTCTTTTTATTCATTTCTCTACTTGAAGAAACTGGCTACATGGCGCGAGCAGCCTTTTTAATGGATAAGCTCTTTCAATGGTGTGGTCTCAACGGAAAGAGCTTTGTCCCCCTACTATCCAGTTATGCCTGTGCGATTCCTGGCATCCTTGCCACGCGAACCATCAACGATAAAAAAATACGCATTATCACCATCATGATTGCTCCCTTGATGAGTTGTTCGGCACGACTTCCAATCTACATACTCATGATTGGGGTATTCATTGAGCCCATTTACGGAGCAACCGTCGCTGGTATAACCCTTTTCTTAATGCACTTCGTCGGCGTACTGGTAGCAGCACCCATCGCCTTTCTCCTCAATAAGTTCATGGATCAAACTAAGCAACAGACGCCCTTTGTTATGGAATTGCCCCGTTACCGAGTTCCCAAACTAAAGAACTTGTCCGCCCGAATTTATGAAAGTGGTTACGCCTTTATCAGCAATGCGGGAACAATTATTTTTGCCTTCACGATTGTGATATGGGCTCTCTTCTATTTCCCTCGCCCCGCCCATATAGAGGAGCAACTTCAAACAGAGCTTTCTCAAGCTGGATGGTCCTCCGAAGCAATCGAAGCGAAAGTCGACAATGCCTATCTCGAACAAAGCTACGGTGGACAGATGGGGAAATTACTTCAACCCTTCTTTGACCCAGCAGGTTATGATTGGAAAATCACGGTAGCAGTAGTTGCCAGTTTCCCCGCTCGAGAAGTCATCATCGCCACGCTTGGAATTCTCTATTCGTTAGGTGGAGATACAAATGAAACTTCACTCAATCTGAGAAGCTCTCTTAAAAACGCAACTTGGGAATCTGGGCATCGCCAAGGTAGCCCAGTATTTAACCTTGCCGTATCGATTTCCATCATGATTTTCTTCGCACTCTGTATGCAGTGCGGAGGAACAGTCGCTACTATAGCCCAAGAACTGAATTGGCAATGGGCGATCGCCAGTTTTATCAGCCTGAGTTTAATCGCATGGATCGCTAGTATTCTCAGCTATCAAACCATTGAGTATTTCTTATGAATCTGATCGACCCTCTCAGTATTTTTGTCCTTTTGCTCCTCGCTTCCCTAGCTTTAATTAAAAAGTATAGCGGGTCGGGTAAGCGCAAAAATGGAAAACACTCAGCTTGCTCGTGCGGCTCCCAATGCTCGAGCACAAAGATACTGAATCAAGGAAAATCTAAATAGCAAACGCCTAGCAAGAGCGCCAAACTAAAGAGAGCCGTATATATTATGCGGGCGCACCAACTGGAGGTTCATCGCTAGATAAAGTTTCATCTTCTCCTTCGGAACGCTCTCCAGACTCTTCCGAATCAGCGAGAGCCTCGTTACCGTCAGCGGTATCTCCAGTCGAAGTAAGCGTCAATATGGGCGAACGAATTTCACCGTGCTCAAGAATTTCATAGACATGCTTACCTTCAATCGTTTCGTGCTCGAGTAATGCTTGAGCACAGACTTCAAGGGCATTGCGATTGTCTTTAAGAATATCCAACGCACGCTGGTGCTGTTCACTGACAATCTCATGTATCTTATTGTCAATCTGAATGGCAGTTGACTCACTATAATTCTGTGAACGCTGTATCTCTTGTCCGAGAAACACGTGGTCTTTATTTTCGCCAAGAGCTACAGGACCGAGTTCTGTCATTCCCCAATCACAAACCATATGGCGAGCAGTCTTTGTCACCATTTTAATATCACCCGATGCGCCGCTTGTGATATCATCAAAAATTATTTCTTCGGCACAACGACCGCCCATGCCGCAACAAATTTGATTGAGCAAGCGTCTTTTCGAGTGATTTAAAATATCTTTCTTCGGCATAAACATAGTCGAACCCAAACTCTGTCCTCGGGGAATGATTGTTACTTTGTAAACGGGCAAAGTGCCGTCATCAACCACCGCTTGCACGATAGCATGACCGGCTTCATGGTAGGCGGTGATCTTTCGATCCTCTTCATCCATCAATTTTCTCCGCTCGCGACCGTAAGAAATCTTATCTCTTGCCTCATCCAAATCCTGAATTTCAACAACTTTCTTATCATTCCGCGCGGCAATCAGAGCCCCCTCATTCAGTAAATTAGCTAAATCAGCTCCTGAAAATCCAGGCGTGTTACGGGCAACGGTTTCTAAGTCCACAGCTTCGGACAATACGATTTTCTTTGCATGAACCTTTAATATCTCATGACGCCCATTTAAGTCGGGCAGGTCTATGGTCACCTGTCGATCAAATCGACCCGGTCGCAACAAAGCGTTATCCAGCACGTCGGGACGGTTGGTAGCTGCGATGATGATGACACCCTCATGACCTTCAAAACCATCCATCTCAACAAGTAGAGAATTTAAAGTTTGTTCCCGTTCATCGTTTCCTCCACCGAGCCCTGCTCCGCGTTGACGGCCGACTGCATCAATTTCATCAATAAAAACTATACAGGGTGCGTTTTTCCTACCTTGCTCAAACATATCTCGAACTCGAGCCGCCCCCACTCCGACAAACATTTCAACAAAATCAGAACCACTGATTGAAAAAAATGGGACATCAGCTTCTCCAGCTACCGCTTTAGCTAAGAGCGTCTTACCAGTACCTGGAGGGCCTACCATCAAGACACCTTTAGGAATTTTTCCACCAATTTTCTTAAACTTTTTTGGATCTTTAAGAAAATCGACTACTTCGCTAACTTCTTCTTTTGCTTCGTCACAACCAGCGACATCCTTAAAATTAATACTGTCTTTATCACGGGTGAGCATTTTTGCTTTGCTCTTGCCAAAACTCATCGCCCCGCGTCCCGCACTTTTGAGCTGACGAACAAACAAGAAATAAAGTAAACTGACAATCAAGATAAAGGGCAAAAAGCTGACCAGAACGTCTTGTAAAAGTGTGCTGGATTGGCGTTCATTAAAATAATCTCTCAAGAGCAGAAAATCGTCCTCAGTAAGGCGACCCTGTGCATAAAATCGAACTCCTTCATCAAGCACTTCAGAACCCGTTAATTCTGAAGTCCCACTATCCGGACGGAAAACCCCAGAAATGGAATACCCTTCGCGCCCGTATGAGGCATTAGGCTTCATCGTTCCCTCCCAAGCACGAATCTCACCCGACTCGACTTTCTCGATCAATTCACTTATGGTTAAGTTTTTGACCGAAAGCCCAGAATTAGGATTGGCAAAAAACAAGGCAATCAGCACTCCGAGAATCAGTAAGTAAATATACAAAACACGGGGCTGAAAACGCTGTGGTTTTGGCGTCTTAGGTGAGTTAGAATTTGAATCTTTTAAATTTGGTTGATTGAACATCGTAGTGAATAAATTGCTTTGACTCTGTGCTAAGTCAAACCTTCAACCAATTATCTAAAGCTCAGAACTAGCAGACATCAACCCTTTTCTAGCCAAATGTGACGCTTATTCATACGAATAAAATCAGCTCCAAGGGAAAACTTTCCCCCAAATCGATCCCCATAAATCGCCTCGATCAACTGATCTTGAAGCGAGGCACTGGGGCGAAAAGTTGGATGCAGTTTATGTAACCAATAAACAAAAGCTCTTCGGGTCAGCGCCCGATCTTGGGCTCGCAATTGAGCTCGATCCAACCGCTCATCGAGCGCATAACATTCGGGTAATCGCTCTTGAGCCAACTGCTCTAAAAACTCGGCATCAACTTGAAGGAGTCGACGACTTCGACTTGCCCCTTCAGAAACATTGCGATGCAGCCGCTCAGAAAGTGATGGAGTTAAAGTCTGCCTGAGAAAATTCCTTGGAATTGAATCATCTGTATTGGAGGCATCCTCTCGCCATTCAATAGCATGCTCTCGAAGAATAGAAACAATACTGTCCGCACTGTAATTAAGGATGGGACGAATATGGGTAGGATAATGACCAAAGTGATGAATAGGCCTCGGTGCCACTAATCCCTCTAAGCCCGCTCCTCGAGCCAAACGTAAAACCTGCGACTCAAAAATATCATTCATTTGATGACCGTAGGCAATCGCATCCGCACCGACTTCCTTAGCGGACTCCCGCAAAAATTCGATTCGGGCGTTCCGAGCCAGCGTTTCACTTTGAACTCCATCGGAAGCCAAATCGGCGCGCCTGAGCAAACAATTGACACCTAAGCTATTGGCCAAGCTTTCAACAAAAGCACTATCGCCATCTGATGCCTCACCTCGCCAAGCGTGGTTGTAATGTGCAAGAATTAATGTAAATCCAAACTTGTCCTGCAATGAAGCCAAGAGGAGGCTGGCAAAAACCGAATCGGCACCTCCTGAACAGGCAGAGAGAATGTTCTTGCAGCTGCCCTCAGAAAGAAAGCGGGAGACCTCAGGCTCAATCGGATAAGCCTTGCTCTTTATATCTTTTAAAATGGATTGCATAAACTATCGAACAGAATAGACGCTTATAATAACAGAAAACGCACGGCATGCGAACCCGAACATAACCGAACTTTACATAAATTTACCTAACCATGAATTTATCTGACTTTGATTATACACTACCGAAAACATTGATTGCGCAAGAACCAAGCAAAAAAAGAAGTGATTCACGATTGTTTGTCTACGACAGAAAAAAAGATAGCATTCACCATACACGCTTTAAAGCGATTGGAGACTACCTACCTGAAGCCTGTCAATTCTTTCGAAATGAAGTTTCTGTCTTAAAAGCTAGACTCTTTGGTCAACGGGAAAGCGGTGGGATAGTTGAGTGCTTACTACTGAATCCAGCCGAAGCGGCGGATACTTGGTGGTGCTTAATCAAACCAGGAAAAAAAACATTCAATGCAGGATTTTTTACGGATGACACACACTACAGAGCAGAAGTTTTAGAAGCGAGTCCGCAGGGGGAATACAAGGTGCGCTTTAAATTATTCCAGGAGAATAATGTCTACGCCCTCGCCCAAAAATTGGGCAAGATGCCCTTACCACCCTATATCCGAAGAGAACTTAATGACGAACGCGACAAGCTGGATGCAGAGCGCTATCAAACGGTTTACGCTGATGCAGCAAAGCCCTTTGCCGCAGCTGCACCAACGGCAGGACTCCATTTTAGCGAAGAATTGATTGAAACATTAAAATCTAAAGGACATAGTTTTTATAATCTTTGCCTTAATGTGGGAATTGGAACTTTCCAACCGATACAAGTCGATACGATTGAGGACCACAGTATTCACACCGAATTCTTTTCAATAGAAACTGAAACCATTCAAGCACTTGAAAATATGGATGGTGCATTTCGCATCGCCGTTGGAACCACGAGTTTGAGATCGATTGAGTCTTATGCCCTCGCCACTCAAAGCAAGCCAGCCCAAGCAAAGATAAAGGATTGCTTCTCTGCACAAACTGACTTGTATATTTACCCGCCTGCTAGTTTTCTAAAAACGAATGCTTTGCTAACCAATTTTCACTTACCCCGATCCTCCTTACTGTGCTTGGTCGCTGCTTTCCTCAGTCCCGAAACAACTTATGGAGTCGATATACTTAAAAACCTTTACAAAGAAGCAATTAGAAATAAGTATAAATTTTATTCTTACGGAGATGCAATGTTACTCATTTGATGCCTTCTAACTAGAGACTAAACTGAATACACATAACCATGGCTGATCAAGGAAATGACTCCTCAAACATTATTAATCAAGGGGGCTCTTTAGAAACAATAGAGAAAATAGTTGAAAACTATTATCAGGCTCTCTATCGATTTGCTTACAGTTTGACATAAAGCCAACACGAAGCGGCTGATTTAACGCAACAAACTTTTCTCATCTACAGCACCAAAGGGCATACGATTAAAGATGCCACTAAGATTAAATCATGGCTCTTCACTACTTTATACCGAGAATTTTTGGGTCAAAAAAGAAAATCATCACGCTTAGAAGGCTTTGACTCTTTGACGGTTGAAGTTGAAGACTTAAATCATTTAAGCCGCCCCTTGGTCAAAGAAGAAGATGTCGGCAATTTGCTCAAGGCATTAGATACACTTGATCCAATCTATAAAAGGGTCATCGTCCTATACTACCTTAAAGACCTATCCTACAAAGAAGTGGCCGATATACTAAACATACCGATTGGCACGGTCATGTCTCGTTTATCTAGGGGCAAGAAACAATTAAAAATTAGCATGCAACACGAACACTATACAAACATCAACAGCTTAGGTAATGAACTCACACCATCCTCCAAAGAGCAGAGACAATCAGTTAAAAAAAGAAAATCACCCTAAAGAAGAAGACGCCCTCCTCCAATTACTCAACGATCCAGAGCAATTAAAAAAAATTGCTGCTGATTTAAGTAACGAGGAGCTTCATCTCGAACAATCCATTATAGAAGCACTCAATTCTATACCCGTTCCAGATGGATTACAGGCTTCCATTATGGAAAAAATTCGCAACCAGAAAAAGAAGGCTAAACCATAGCCAAAAACCCATAAGCACATTGGCCAATTTTTGAGCACGAATTTAAATCGTTCTACGATAACTGCGTAAGTTTTTAGCGACTCTGTTGTGTTGCACAATAGCGGAACCTCAGATCGCTCCAAGGAGAACCTGCTGAGTCGATTCCCACCCGTGCTCTTTTCTCAAGCCGCCAGTCATAAGAACCGGATCTAGGTGCAAGCCAAATCCCTTGATCTGGGCTGAGCGGTCGATCATTATCCGTCCCGCTCAACTGAAAATAACGAGTGAGCCGGCCAGGCCCCTGACAGTCCTGAACACCCCTAATTAAAAGCGCTGCAGGATAGCCCGCCTCTCGGGTCGTCACATTTAAGAGCCAGTGTACCCCGTAACAGAGATAGAGGTAGGTCCTACCTGCTGGCCCAAACATTACTTGATTCCGCGCTGTCTTGCCTCGATGTGCATGCGACGCTCTGTCAGCAAAGCCATCATAAATTTCTATTTCCGTAATTCTTGAACGAATTAACTGACCTTCCTCCGTCTCTCGACAAAGCCAACAAGCCAACAATTCTTCGGCAACGCAGAAAGAATCTCTTTGGAAAAAATCTTCTTTTAAATACTCAATTGCCGCTTTCTTCATTTCTATCCAAGCAACGCAAATGTTGATCAAGTACAGCTAATCCATAGCATACAGCAGTTTCTGAACGGAGAATTGAGCCACCCAAGCGACTGCTAATGAATCCATGACTCGCAAATGCGCGGTACTCCGATGGAGAAAAATCTCCCTCCGGACCTACGGCAAAAAAAACAGCATCCGTTCCCGCCTTTGTCTTATCTAAAGCCTCGAGCAAATAACTATTCTCCGCCTCAGTGCTGGCAACAAAACCCTGAGATGCTTCAGTTCGATTGGCTTGATAATTCTGAAAAAAATTCTTCAGGGAACAGGGCTTTGATAGCTCGGGCAGAAACAAATTCCCGCTTTGCTTACAAGCCTCAATCAATGTAGTCCTCCATTTACTTTGTTTGATTAGAGATTGATTTGAATCTAAGCTAAAAGAACCGTATTCTGTCAATACGGGTAAGATGCGGCTCACCCCAATCTCAACTGACCGTTTTAAGACTTGATCCATTGCCTTAGGCTTGAGGACTGCAATCACTAAGTAAAGTTCGGGAGAGGGTCGCTTATTAACAGATTTAGCAAGGATCGATAATTCAACCGCCTTAGGTGCTATCTGAGTAACTTTCGTCTGATAAAGCCCTCCTTCCCCATCCAATACTTGGACAGTGGCCCCGACCTTTGCTCTTAGAACACGAGACAAATGGTGGCTTTCAGAAGGATCCAGTAGGATATGATCCACTGAAATAGAAGAATCCTCAGATAAAAATGCTTTATAGCCTGCCATAATACTCATCAATAAAGAAAACTTCTTCGCTGTCGAGTTTCCAAAAATTAATTAGAATTATTCTAATTACACTTGTCTTATGAAAAAAAACGGTACAGTAGAAAGTGTGCAGTTAAATACTAAAAATAAAGCACTGTTCGATACAGCTCTAAAGAAATGCTCGCTGAAAGCAACCAAGCAGCGTGAGCACATATTCTCACTGATTCTGGATAAACGAGACCACCCCACCGCAGATGAAATATTCACACGCTCTCGCCAAAGCATGCCCACAATTTCATTGGCCACTGTATATAACTGCTTAGAGACGCTCGTAGAAAGTGGCTTAATTCGCCAAGTCAATTTTGAGCGTGAGCCAAGTCGCTACTGCCCAAATCTAAAGCCCCACGCACACTTTCTCTGTAAAGAAACCGGGCAGATTTATGATATTGACCTGCCCCCTACTCTCATCAAACAACTTACAACACACCTTCCTGAAAATTTTAAAGCCGATCAAATTGAAATTAACTTCAACGGTTCTGTTAACCTGAGTTAACAAATATAAGAACCCAAAATCTCAAACATGCTATGCAATCCTTAGAAATCAAAAATCTCTCTGTCAGTATCAACGAACAACCCATACTCAAAGACTTTAATTTAAACCTTCCCAAAGGCGAAGTGCATGCATTGATGGGTCCCAACGGTACAGGAAAAAGCACCTTGGCAAAAGTTATAGCCGGTCATGAAGACTATGAAGTGCATTCTGGAGAAGTTCTGCTCAACGGCGTGCCGATTCTCGGAGAAGAACCCGATGCCATCAGCTTAGCTGGCTTATTCTTAGCTTTTCAATATCCCTTAGAAATCCCCGGAGTCAGTATTGCTAATTTTATTCGTGCAGCCAAACAAGCGCGTCTTCCTGAGGGAACCTCATTCAATGCAGTTGATTATTACAAAGAGCTCTATGAAAAAATGGACGCATTAAAAATAGATCGTAAATTTACAGCACGATCCCTAAATGAAGGCTTTTCCGGTGGAGAAAAAAAGCGCTGTGAAGTGCTTCAAATGTCCATGCTCGAACCCGAATACTGCATTATGGATGAAACCGACTCGGGCTTAGATATCGACGCACTCAAAATTGTCTCCGAAGGCGTCAACTTAATGCGCGGAGCTGACCGAGGATTCCTCATTATCACGCACTACCAGAGACTACTAGATTACATTGTACCCGATGTGGTACATGTGATGTTTGATGGTAGAATTGTTCACAGTGGTGATGCCCAACTGGCTAAAGAACTTGAGTCAAAGGGCTATGACTGGGTCAAAGACACCTACGCCTCTGCACTTTCAGAATAAATCTCAGTAACCTTACTATGAGCGAGTCTACAATCAACGAACAAGAAGAAGCCATTCAGGTCGATTACGAAAAAGGGAATTTCAGCTTTCCAGAAAACTATGAATACGACGCTGGGACTGGACTAACTGAGGCAACAATTGAGTATATTTCAAAGGTGAAAAAAGAAGCGGATTGGGTCAAAGAATTCCGCCTCAAAGCCTTAGAGATTTTCAATAAAAAACCCATGCCCACCCACTGGGCGAGTCCAGATCTTGAAAACATTGTTTTTGACAATATTCGCTACTACCTTTCCAAAGGGCAGCGTCCCAGTCGTAGTTGGGATGAGGTCCCTGATGATGTCAAAGAAACCTTTGAACGGCTCGGTATCCCTGAACAAGAAAGAAAATTCCTAGCCGGAGTCGAAGCACAATTTGATTCAGAAGCTGCCTATTCAAGAATGAAGGAAGACCTAGAGAAAGAAGGTGTCATCTTTGTCGGTTCGTCTGAAGGCTTAGAAAAATATCCCGACATTTTTAAACCTTATTTTGGAAAAGTTATACCCTCCGCAGATAATAAATTTTCTGCCTTAAACAGTGCTGTTTTCTCTGGCGGAAGTTTTATCTACGTTCCTAAAGGCGTGAAACTAAAGCAACCTCTCCAAGCCTATTTCCGAATTAATGCAGAAAACTTTGGTCAATTTGAGCGCACCCTGATCATTGCTGATGAAGGTGCTGAGCTCACCTATATGGAAGGCTGCACTGCACCTAAATTTGAGACCGCTACCCTACACAGTGCGGTGGTTGAATTGGTCGCCTTAAAAGATGCTAAGATTCAATACATCACCGTTCAAAATTGGTCGAATAATGTCTTCAACTTAGTGACCAAACGCGCCCATGCAGAAGAAAACGCCGAAGTCAAATGGATCGATTGCAATATCGGGTCTCGCTTAACTATGAAATACCCTGGCGTTGTGCTCAAAGGACGCAAAGCCCGTGGGGAAGTCCTATCTATCGCCCTAGCCAACGATGGACAGCATCAAGATACGGGTGCAAAGATGATCCACCTTGCCGACGAAACGAGCAGTAATATTATTTCTAAATCAATCTCAATTGGCGAAGGACGCTCCACCTACCGCGGTCAGGTACACATGCCCAAGCACCTAAAAAACTGCATGAACAATACTGAGTGCGATGCTCTACTCATCAATACTAACAGCCGTACTGACACCTACCCAGCGATTACAACTCGAGGCGATTCGAATACGGTTCAACATGAAGCCAGTGTATCTAAAGTAAGTGCCGAACAAATCTTTTACATGATGCAACGAGGACTCTCAGAAGGTGAAGCGATGAGTCTTGCCGTAAATGGCTTTGTCAACGACCTACTGAAAGCCTTTCCCATGGAATATTCCGTTGAATTAAAACGCCTCATTGACATGGAAATGGAAGGCTCAGTCGGATAAATTAGATTAAAGATAAGCTATGAATCACACTCTCAATAAGGGTATTACTGAAGTTCCTAGACAAGAGCCTGAATGGCTTCAGCAACGCAGACAGACAGGTCTAGAAACCTATCAAAGCCTCAACACTCCGTCAGCAAAAGATGAGAATTGGCGTTTTGCCGCTCCACTGAGCGAAGCAATCGACAGCTTCAGTACAAGTCCCGCCTCCGAACTCAGCGAAGAACAAGTGAACCAGATTCAAATCCAATCTATGCTCGTCGATGCACCCATTGCCGAACAAATCTTCGCCGATGACCACCTAATTTACGCCCGACCACTACCCGAAGACTTACTCGAATCGGGTGTCTGCTATATGTCCATAAGCGAAGCAATCGAAAAACGACCCGATTTGCTAGAAGCCTACTTTCTAAAAGAATCTACTCGATTGGGTTCAGAAAAGTATTTTGGACTGCATGCCGCCAAGGTCAAAGCCGGTTGCTTACTCTATGTTCCCAAGGGAGTCGAAATTGACAGACCTGTTGTCAACTATTACTGGAGCGATGGCCATAAGCAGTTGCAATGTCCTCATACCCTAGTCATCGCTGAAGCCCAAGCAAAAGTTTCAATTGTCGATGTCTATGCCTCCACCCAATCAGATAGCTCTGGCCTCAACTTAGCTGTGAGTAATGTGTACGCAAAACCCTCAGCTCATGTCTTTCGTAAGGTAGTGCAAAATTTAAACAAACAATGCCTCTCCTTCCAACTCGATACAGCTATTGCCGAACGAGATGCCCAAGTAAAAAATCTTGCTATCAATCTCGGAGCAGCTAAAGCCCGTTACGAAAACCAAGTAGAAATCAATGGCTCAGGTGCACATGTCACTATGGATTCGCTGACTGTAGCCGAAGGAACACAAGAATTTGACCAGCGAAGTTTTCAAACGCACAATGCCCCCAATTCAGTTTCAGATTTACTGTATAAGAACGCATTATTTGATACCAGCCGCACAATTTTTTCGGGATTAATCCAAGTGGCTGAAGGGGCTCAACAGACCGATGCTTACCAAACGAACAGAAATTTATTGCTCGACCCGAGAGCCGATGCCAATGCATTGCCTGGCTTA
>MDTB01081118.1_pt1 | contig 21285 bp, 24 predicted proteins | sample 811161 | NCBI WGS metagenome assembly MDTB01 (sample SAMN05326650, study PRJNA326480) | marine metagenome | isolation source: seawater | place: Mediterranean Sea | collected 2009
AACTTTATTTAAATTGCCAGCCATAGGCAGGCCCTGAGGGTCAATTAAAAGATAAATGGACAGACGCGGATCCCGGCTAAGCACAGCAACCCGCCTTGCTAGGCTGGGTATGCCCCCCTCCTTAAATCTTTTTGATAGATCCGCAATATCGGCCTCTATCGCAGCATCAGTTTGACCGGAGGTAAGGGTAATTGAATTCCAGAAAAGATAGGCATAGAGCATGGAAGTCGACAGCAGAAATATCGACAAATACAGCAATGCTGCTCGAAAAGTTGTTGTTCTGAGAAGTTTAGTCTGGAACACGTAAGGAGTACCCCGCTCCTCTTATTGTATGCACCAGTGGCGGGGTAAAATCTTTATCAATCTTTGACCGCAAACGAGAAATGTGAACATCAATAACATTTGTCTGAGGGTCAAAATGATATTCCCAAACATTTTCCAGCAACATGGTTCTCGTTACCACCCGACCTGCATTACGCAATAAAAATTCCAGCAATTTAAATTCACGAGGTTGAAGATCTATAGCTTTATCATGGCGCATCACTCGACGCGTTAGAAGATTCATTTCTAAATCCTCAAATTTGAGGGTTGTCTCAGCTAACTGACCAGACCCACGCTTCACGAGCACTTCAATTCTTGCTAATAATTCAGAAAAGGCAAATGGCTTACTTAGATAATCATCGCCGCCTGATTTAAGCCCCATAACCTTGTCATCCACATCTCCCAATGCAGATAAAAACAAAACAGGCGTGGTGTTATGGTTTTGGCGAAGCTTCTTAACCAAAGTAAGCCCATCAAGAGCGGGAAGCATGCGGTCAACAATCAAAACATCAAATTTACCGACAAGGGCGATTTCATATCCCTCTTCACCATCGGCGGCATGGTCAACAACATGACCGCTCTCCTGTAGACCTTTTATGACATACTTCGAAGCTTCTTTATCGTCTTCAATCAATAAAATATGCATGTGTATACCTTAAACAAATTGGCGACGATGAGAAAGGAGGAGGGGAAACTTTCTATCGCCGCCGAAACGCAAATGGACTTGGGGAGTATCAATTGCGTAATCTCAAACTACATAATGCCTCATAAACCTTATGTTACGAGGAGATTAATTAATTTTAATGTTTGTTAATTTTTGGGAGCATTGCGGAAGAAAGACCGCATTAAGAAAATTCCCGCTAGAATCAGCAGGAAAGGCAGTGCCCATAGAGGCGCATTTTTAATATCAAAGCGAGGCTTTAATAAAGCAAATTCACCATATCGATCCTCAATGAAAACAAGAATTTCATCATCGGTCTTTCCGGCCTTAATTTGCTCACGAATTAGCATCCGTAAGTCTTTAGCTAGAGGAGCATCACTATCATCAATTGATTGATTTTGACAGACCATGCATCTGAGTTCCATGGATAAGCTTCTGGCGCGCGCTTCTAGGGCTTCATCCTTAAAGGCCTCTCCAGGGCTAATAGCCAAAACTGGGTAGGTACATAAGTAGATAGATATAAGTAGGAAGTTAAATTTTTTTGATGCCACTCTGATGGTCATTTGAGATCTCGCTCTGTATCTACTAAACGCTATCACTGCTGAAAGATTTTACCTCGCGCCGCATCAGCCCAGCAACGCCGCCCAACGCCATAATCAGCCCACCAATCCAGATGAAAGCGACTAACGGGTGATACCATATTCGTACAACGCGAGAGGCCATACCATCACTTATGGTTTCATCAGCTATAACAATATAAAGATGCCCCGCAAGGTTCTTCAAAATAGCGGCTTCAGTCGTAGATTGACGTTCCACAGTATAAAAACGTTTCTCAGGTTTTAGCAGAGCAACATCAACGTCTCCGCGCCTGACAGAAAACTCACCCCGCTCCGCAGAATAGTTCTCCCCACTGACTGTGGCTTCTCCGTTAAACGTCACTTCATATCCTGAAATTTTCATAACCGCACCAGGAACAACCGCTTGAACAACCTCGCTGCGCCACGCAGTTGTTCCTACAATGCCAAGTATCATAACTCCAAGCCCCCCATGGGCCAAAATGCTTCCCCATTGCTGAAGTGGAAGTTTAAGAATATTTTTAGGCAGTCTCGTTAGAGGTACATTGTTAAATCTAATTTTTTTCCCTAAATCAGCCACCGCTCCCAGCATGAGCCACAAAGACAAACCAACCCCCAAGGCAGCACCACCCTGATGCCCAGCACTCATAATCAAAACTGTCAGACCGCCCAAAACTGCCAGCACGAAAGCCATAGCAAGTTTCTTTATCACTGGGGAAATCTCCGAATGCCCCCAACCTGATAGGGGTCCGATAGGCATTAGCATTAAGAGCGGCGTGATAAGGGGAACAAAAACAGCATTATAATAAGGTGCCCCAACAGAAATTTTACCAAGACCGAATGCATCAATAACCAGGGGGTAAATCGTTCCCAGAAAAACTGTCGCTGTCGCACTAGCGAGAAACACATTATTCAATATTAAGGCTCCTTCACGGCTGACAGGTTGAAACGGCACATTTTTATCCGCTGATGAGAGTCCGGCTGATCGCATGGCAAACAGAAGTAAAGCTCCACCCACGAGAATACCGAGTATCATAAGGATAAACACGCCCCGTGTCGGGTCGGTTGCGAAAGCATGAACGGAAGTTAAAACGCCTGAGCGTACCAAAAATGTGCCGGCGATACATAAACCAAATGTCAAAATTGCAAGAAGCATTGTCCAGCTATGGAGTGTATTTCTTCGGGCTGTAACAAGTGCAGAATGAAGCAATGCCGTGCCAGCAAGCCATGGCATAAAGCTGGCGTTTTCAACCGGATCCCAAAACCAGAATCCACCCCAACCAAGTTCATAATAAGCCCAGAAAGATCCCACTGCGATACCAAGGGTTAAGCTAAGCCAAGCCAAAAGCGTCCACGGACGCACCCATTTAGCCCAATCAGGAGAAACTTTACCTGACATCAATGCTGCAACTGAAAAAGAGAAAGCCAGCGAAAAGCCGACATAGCCCGCATAAAGTAAAGGCGGATGAACTGCCAGCGCCGGGTCCTGTAAAATCGGATTGAGACCGTTTCCTTCAAAAGGGGGGGATATCAGTCGCGCAAAAGGGTTAGAGGTAAAAAGAGAAAATGCGAGAAAAGCAACCCCAATCATACCCTGCACACCAAGTACGCGAGCCTTCAACGCATCCGGCATTGATTTGCTGAAATGGGCAATACCCGCGCCATAAGCCGCAAGCATCAAAATCCATAGAAGCATGGATCCTTCATGATTTCCCCACACGCCAGTAAGACGATAAATAAAAGGTTTATCTGCGTGGCTATTGGCCGTGACCAACCAAAGCGAGAAGTCCGATTGAACAAATTTAACGGTAAGAACTGCAAACGCCCAAAGGAGGAGGAGAAATTGTAATTTGGCCGCAGGTGCTGCAATTAGAAGAAAGGCCTGACGGTTTCGATGGGCACCATAAAGCGGGAGTGTTGACTGTATCAGAGCAACACAGAATGCCAGTATCATCGCAAAATGACCGGTCTCCGCTATCACTCTTGACTCCCTGAAGATGTATTACCTTGCCACACACCAGTTTCTTTGAGTGCATCAGCAACTTCCCGTGGCATGTAATTCTCATCATGTTTTGCCAAAACTGTGTCAGCGACAAAGATATTTGCAGTTTTAAACTGACCTTCTGCAACGACACCCTGCCCCTCCCGGAACAAATCCGGCAACACCCCTTCAAAAGAGACATCTATTCTGTTTTGCAAATCGGTTACGACGAACCGGTTTTCCAGCCCAATTTTGGTTAAGCTATCTTCCGCAACCAATCCGCCAATTCTGATTTTTCCAACGGGCGTTGAGGCACTTTCGGCAATATCAGTTGGAGATTTAAAATAGACGAGATTATCCTCTAAAGCCGTTAAGGCAATAAAAGCAGTAACTCCCAGCATCAAAAAGCCGAGAGCAAGAAACAGCAGCCGTGTTTGGCGTTGAGTCATAATATCTCCTGACGGGAATATATCTACTAAACGCGAATATTAAAGGTGAAAAACCGACGCATGTCACATAATGACTAAGTTACTATTTTATTGATGGAGAGAAAGTTGTACCCGGAGAAAAATCTGCCACGGGCTGTCCGGCTCAGCTGAAGAGTGCAAATCATTCCAGATTGCTAAAGCTTCAGTTTTGTCGCCCTGCTGAAGAAGAGAAAGTCCACGCAAATATAAACCGCGCGGGTGGTTGGGGTTAATTTCAAGCGCCCGATTTATCAAACGTTCAACACCATCATCAATCAATCCGTCTTGTTGTTGAAGACGGCTTTCAGAAAGCATAACCAAAATGTCAGAGTTTTGTTCGCCATCTTGAAGGGAAATAGCATTCAATAAAGCATCTTCTGCCCTGTCTGCTTCTCCAAGCGCCATCCGCGTTTGGGCAAGCATGAGCCATCCCTCACTATCGTCGGGCTTATTTTTGAGGCGTTGTTCAAGATGAACAACAAGTCCTTCAAGAGGAAGGGTTTCGGGGGGAACATTCAGCCTATCTGCCAGCGGTAGATCAGAATAACCCGGCGACCCAAGCATTAAATAAAGCATCAACGCCAGACCGGGAAGAAAACTAACCACAACGATAAACGCCAGCGAACCATTGGGTTTATCTATCAATTTGTTTTTCAGAACTGGACGTAAAATATAATAACTCGCTGCCGCGCTCATAAGGGCGAGCAGGCTCCAAAGAATTACATCATTAAATGGAACGTCAAGCATGATGCTTCATATCAGCCAAGGTCTTTTTCTGGAAGGGCAAATTTCATGACGTATAGTTTAAGTCTTATTTTTCCATCCGAAAACTGACCGGATACTGCAGTTAGCCTAATAGGGGTATCCGCATAGTAAGTGACAGGTGAGGAGGAAACTCCGACAACAGTAGAATCTTTCTGATAACCAATTTAGTTACCATATCTATCTTCACCACCTACGACACCCAGCTTCCATGTACGCGACCCGCCCAATGGGGTTAAAACTCTACCAGTGATGGCCAGTACAGTACTTTTGCTTGGGATATTGAGCGCAGTATCATTATACATTCCGGCAGTCACAATATGGTCGTTTTCTTCAACATGAAGATCTAAACCGTTCGAGCCTATTAGGTCGCCTTGACCGGTTGCTCCACCTGAATTCGTAATAGACTGCCACCCATTAGTATGCATGACATAAAGTGTCGCCTCAGAATTGATCCAAACACGCCACCCAATTTTGGGAGTAAGAAAAACCCAACTCTTATCTTGAAAAAATGCAAGCTTCCCAGCCTGTTGCGCCCACTCCCCACTCGGAGATGAGCCTACAATATATCCATCACCTTCACCTGGGGATAACGGCGCAAGATTTTTGTTATTTTCCTTAACTTGCATCTGAACAAGCAAGTCCAATCGAGATAGCGCCTCGTTAACGTTCAAATGCTTCCGTCAGTGCTTCAGCATCCGAAGGCAAATGTGCTTCGAAACGAACAAGATCATTTATCAGAGCATTGTGGAGTTCTTTTAAAGAATTCCCAATTGATGTCTCCGGCAAAGGTTTCACGAATAAATAAAATTTAATGTTTGAAAATATTAAGCCGCCAAAATTCAGAAGAGCTGTGAAAGCTAACAAATGAATTGTCAATTTTTCTTCCACTTCTGCGAGCGTGAAATATGTATAAGCTATCAGTGTAACGCTGTCAACATTTTATTGTTTAAAATCAGTAGGTAAGGGGTATTTCAGCGTGTATATTATCAAAATTCTTCTAATAAAATCACACTCTAGAACACTTATCCCCGTTGATATTTTTTTTCATTTTTAGTCATAATCCATGTCAATTTTTAACTCGGCTGATTGTTGACGTACAGAGCGGGCTCTGCCACCTTTGTCACGGTGATGAAAAGATACAGTAGATTATTTAAGAAACTTCAATACTTGAGCTTGCTTTCGGCACTCATTTTTTCAGTAAGCTCTCAGCCTGAACATGCTCATGCGCTTGAACCTGTTACTTTTGCGACAGACTGGAAAGCACAAGCTGAGCAAGGAGGCTTTTATCAAGCTAAAGCTTTGGGGCTATATGAAAAAGCTGGACTGAATGTAGTCATTCGTGGTGGTGGGCCAGGTATTAACATACCGCAGCTTTTAGGCGCACAAGCAATTGATTTTGCCATGGGATCAAACAGTTTTATTCTGCTCAACATGGCTCAAGCCGGAGTTCCTGCCCGTGCCGTCATGGCCGCTTTCCAGAAAGATCCGCAAGTTTTAATTACTCACGACCGGGACGATATTAAATCGATATCCGACATGAAAGATAAACCAATCATGATAGCCGATGCGTCTATTAATGCTTTTTGGGTTTGGATGCGCGCGCGTTATGGTTTTTCAGATAAGCAAATCAGAAAATATACGTTTAATCTCGCGCCCTTTATCGTCGACAAAAATGCAATCCAGCAAGGGTATGCAACTTCAGAGCCCTTCACAATTTCTAAAAATGGTGTCACCCCTAAAGTCTTCTTGCTTTCCGATGAAGGTTACCCGTCTTATGCCGCCATGGTCATCGCGCAAAATAAATTGATTGAAGAAAAACCTGAAATTGTTCAGGCTTTTGTCACAGCTTCTATAGAAGGATGGCGAAGTTATTTGATGGATGACCCGACCCCCGGAAATCAACTGATTCTCTCCTCAAACCAAGATATGACGCAAGATATTCTAGATCAGGCAATTACTCAAATTCGTGACCGTGGCCTGGTCATCTCAGGCGACGCAATAGACAAAGGGATTGGCACAATGACACGACAGAGGTGGGAAACATTCTTCACTTTGATGGCTCAAAATGGTCTGTATGACTTGGAAATGAATTGGGAAAGTGCCTTCACAACAAAATTCGTTAATCAAACTCATTCAAAATAATGTCTCTAGCAATAAAAGTTAATGATTTGAGTATGGCCTATGCTGATGGCATTGAAGTGCTAAGAGGTTTTACCCATTCCTTTGAAGCCGGTAGTTTCACAGCCATTGTAGGCCCATCAGGGTGTGGAAAGAGTTCTCTTTTACGAATTCTTGCAGGTCTTCAATCTCCATCAAGCGGAAAAATTGAAACCAAACCATACACATCAATCGGCTATGTTTTTCAAGAACCCACCCTGCTCGCATGGCGAACTGTTTATGAAAATGTTGCTTTGCCTCTAAAAATTAAAGGCCTCAACCAACAACTGACTCATACCCGCGTGGTTGACGCTTTGGCACTTGTTGGTCTCGCAGATCGTCAACACGCACTTCCGCGTGAATTGTCGGGTGGCATGAAGATGCGCGTGTCTCTTGCGAGAGCCTTGGCACAAAACCCTGATGTTTTATTCATGGATGAACCTTTTGGGGCGCTTGATGAACTCACGCGCTTAAAACTTGATGATGAGTTGCTCGATATATGGCGCCGACAAAAATGCACAATCTTATTTGTTACCCATACAGTTTCTGAAGCTACTTATCTGGCTGAGCGGGTGCTGGTCATGTCGTCAAATGGAAAACTCAAAGATGATATTAAAATAGAGGGCAACACGCGGAATGAAGCCTTCCGAGCATCCACGGCATTCCATGAAGCACGCCTGACAATTACCAAATCTCTGGAACATAACGAGGAGGCAATATGATGAAATTTTTGCTTCCTTTATTTGTAGGCTCTGCCCTTTTAGTGTTTTGGGAATGGATTGTTGGCTTTCTTGGAGTGCCAATTTTTGTTCTTCCTCCTCCCTCACAAATTGCCTTTGCGCTAATTGAGAACTTCACTTCTCTGATGGGGGCTCTAATTGTTACATTAAGCATTACAGGGTTTGCGTATTTTTGGGCGCTAGTGGGTGGAGTATCACTAGCAATTTTGTTCACACGCTCACGATTTATCGAAATGTCACTTGCTCCTTACGTGGTCACACTTCAAGTCACGCCGGTAGTTGCCATCGCCCCGTTAATTCTGATTTGGGTCGGTTTCGAAAACACCAACCAAGCGATGGTTATCATTGCCTGGATAGTCGCTTTCTTTCCTATTTTAACCAATACCCTGCAAGGTATAAGAAGTGTCGATGGTAGCCTTCACCAGTTGCTGCAACTAAGCGGAGCAAAATGGTGGCAGATACTCATTTACCTTGAACTTCCTGCCGCCCTACCTTCTATCCTGACAGGCGCAAAGATTTCAGGTGGCCTCGCTCTTATCGGCGCAGTCGTAGCTGAATTTGTTGCGGGTTCGGGGACTTCTACAGGGCTTGCATGGCGGATTATAGAGGCTGGTAATCGTTTGGAAATCGCAACTATGTTTGCCGCCCTGACGCTTCTATCCATACTTGGCATCATAATTTATTATGCTCATAACCTTGTAGAATGGATATTACTGAGAAAATGGCATGAGAGCTTTAATTAAAATACATAAAAATTATGTATTTTAATTTATTTTACATCTTCTTGAAGTTTTATGTGAAAAAAGGCAATATGCGGCAACTATTCACTACCGGAAAATCTAATGGCACAACATAGTTCAAAAGGCGCACGTTTTCAGGCTGTTACAGCAAACAGGCTGAATGATGGCGAGGTCGTATATTTCAAAGATAATAGCTGGATTGAAAATTTTGCCGAAGCTGAGATTGCTGATGGTCAAGAAGCTGCAGAGGCGCTTTTGACGAGAGCCAGTCCAGACAATATGGAAGCATTTATTCTCGATCCCTATCTATTCGAGGTCTCTGAGTGTCAGGACGGTTTTACGCCAGTAAGTGTCCGCGAAAATATCCGCGCAAAAGGGCCTACAGTCCGAACAGATTTAGGTAAACAGGCTGAAGCAGGGTAATGCTGCCTGTAACACGAATGAAATATGAAAATATCAAGGATAGCTGATGTATCGTTACGATGAATTTGATCACAAAATTGTCACTGACAGGGTAAGCCAGTTTCGTGGACAGGTTAACCGCCGCATTAGTGGCGAGCTATCTGAGGATGCCTTTAAGCCTCTGCGGCTCATGAACGGCGTCTATCTTCAATTGCATGCTTATATGCTTAGGGTTGCAATTCCTTATGGAACCGTATCCTCAAAGCAGATGAGGATGTTAGCTCATATCGCGCGTAAATATGACCGCGGTTACGGTCACTTCACGACTCGGCAAAATATTCAGTATAACTGGCCAGCTTTAGACCGCATTCCCGACCTTCTCGAAGAACTGGCAAGTGAGGAAATGCATGCCATTCAGACGTCAGGAAATTGCATTCGGAATGTGACAGCTGACCAGTATGCCGGTGCCATAGCTGACGAAATTGAAGACCCAAGAATAATCTCCGAGATTATTCGCCAATGGTCAACTTTCCACCCTGAGTTTTCTTACCTTCCTCGTAAGTTTAAGATTGCCGTGACTGGGCATGAAAATGATCGTGCCGCGATTAAGCTTCATGACATCGGTATTGTTATCGTCAGGAACGATAAAGGAGAGACAGGTTATGAGGTGCATGTCGGTGGTGGTCAGGGGCGCTCCCCTTTTATTGCCAAGAAGATTACAAATTTTGTGCCGGCGGAAAAATTACTCGCGTATTTAGAAGCCGTGATGCGGGTTTATAACATGCTTGGTCGGCGGGATAATTCCTATAAAGCTCGCATCAAAATACTCGTTCATGAAACTGGCGAAACTGAAATGCGACGACTTGTAGATGAAGAGTTCGAAAGAATAGATGCAAGCCAAATGCTTAGCCTTCCAGAAGCAGAACTAGACCGCATCTCAGCGTATTTCGCACCACCAAATTATGAAAACCTACCGGCGCAAAGCGAAGCTTTTGAGGCAGCAAAGGGAAGCAATGCAGAGTTCAATCATTGGGTAAAAACTAACCTTGTGCCTCATAAAACCCCCGGCTACGGGATTGTAAACATCTCATTAAAACCTATTGGCGGTATTCCGGGAGATGCAACGGATGTCCAAATGGATGTTATTGCAGATTTAGCTGAACGTTACGCTCTGGATGAGGTTCGGGTGACACATGAACAAAACCTTGTCTTGCCGCATGTAAAACTCGATGAAGCTAAAGAAGTTTATGACATCCTCTGCGCGCATGATCTTGCCACACCGAATATCGGTCTCATTTCCGACAGTATCGCCTGCCCAGGTCTAGATTATTGCAATCTTGCCAATGCGAGATCAATTCCCTTGGCTCAAGAAATTTCTACACATTTTGCCGACCTTGATAAGCAATATGACATTGGCGAACTTAAAATAAAAATCTCAGGATGTATTAATGCCTGCGGCCATCACCATGTGGGGCATATAGGTATTCTTGGTGTGGATAAGAAAGGCACAGAATTTTATCAGATATCCCTTGGTGGATCCGCAGATGAACAGGCAAGTCTGGGTGACATAACCGGCCAAGCCTTCACCGAAGATAAGGTCGTTGATGCCGTTGATACCATCGTTGAAACATATCTAAATCTAAGACAGCCGGAAGAACGTTTTCTGGACACTTACAGACGTGTCGGAATGAGTCCATTCAAGGAGCAATTATATGCTGACTAAAACTCACCTTATTTCCAATGGCGCGGTTATAGACGACACATGGGTGCTTCTAGATGATGAAACTCCACTAGGTGATACACCGGCAATTATCTCACTGGACCGGTTGAAAGCAGAAGCTGACGCGCTGCGATTGCGCAATGCAAAACTTGGCGTTGTGATAAGAACCAATACGCTGGGTAAAACAAAACTTGGAGAGGATGTACGTGAACTCACCCCATATTTGGATATGCTAAGTACCATTTCTATTGATTTTCCTGTCTATCGAAATGGGCGTGGATACTCGGATGCTCGCATATTACGAGAAGAAATGGGGTTTGAGGGAGAATTGCGTGCGATTGGGGAAGTACTTTTTGATCAATGGTCATTCATGGCCCGTTGCGGCTTTAACACTTTTGAAATTGACGCCAGCATTCCCGTAGAAACATTTAAAGAAGCTTTGAACGAACTCTCTGAAGCCTATCAACCGGCTGTCGATAATCAACGCGGTGTCCTTTGGCGGCGTCACGGCTTATAGGACTTAGCCGAGGCGACCACTCACATATGACCTCTTAATTTTATAAGGCTTTACGTCCAGCGCTGTCTTCCGCTCAGCCATCATATCTGTCAAAAGCTGTGCGGTACCATGCGATAAAGTCCACCCTAATGTGCCGTGGCCTGTATTGAACCACAGATTTTTCAGAGTTTCTGCCTCCCCAATAATTGGCGCACCGTCTGGGGTCATGGGTCTAAAACCTGTCCAGTTCTCAAATAAGTGATAATCCGCAGCCTCTGGGAACAACTCTTCTAGTCGATCGCGGGCAGCGGCGGCACGTCCGGCATCACAAGCGTCATCACTGCCAATTTCTGCAAACCCTGCAACTCTAAGTCGCGACCCAAGTCGGCTAATCACTAGACGGTGTTTCAAGTCGGTGCATGACGCTATTGGCACATTTCTTTCATCAGTAATCGGAACCGTGACTGAATAACCTTTAATTGGCAAAATCGGAATAGTAATACCAATTTTCTTAGCAAGCGCTCTACTTGCTACCCCTGACGACAACACCACCCGGTCAGCCAGAAGGTCTCCATGTTCTGTCGTTACACCCTGCACATATCCATTATGAGAAATAAAGTCCGTTACCCTGCAATTGGTTCGTATTTCACCACCTCGATTTTCAAACTCCGTAGCAAGTTTAGTTGCAAAGATACGCGCATCACCACTTTCGTCGGTCGTACCCATAACAGCCCCGGCAATCAAATTGCTTTCTACAGCAGACCGGAAGGCTGTATCTTTGGCAGCTAACTCAGAGGGCTCCATCCAAACTATTTTTTTGTCTTGATGATGTTTTGCAAAATAATCGCGAGCGGCATCGGCTTCTTTTTGAGTGCTGATTAATCTTACAATTCCGGATTGGCTATCATCATATGAAAAGTCATTACCCAGAATAGATCGGGTCTGTTGTAAACACGACAAACTATAAGTTGCCAGATGCAAATTTCGTTCGGTACCTGCGGACAAAGCCTGCCCTCTACAATTCAGTAGAAACAAATAAAGCCAGTGCCATTGCGCAATATCTAATCTTAATCGGAGACGAAACGGTGCATCTTTCCGCCCTAACCAACGCAGCAACTTAAACGGAACAGAAGGCGCAGCCCACGGCGCACTATCAGACACAGCGATCTGCCCGCCATTCGCGTAACTTGTCTGACCCGCTATATCCTGCCCTGCCTCTAAAAGGATGACCTCATGACCGTCATTTAACAATGCCCAGGCGGAGGTAACGCCGACAATACCGCCACCAATTACAATGACTCTGCTCATGAAGTGTCCATGGAGTTTAGATTTCTTCCTTATCTGCAGCTATGTCAGCAGTAGGCACAGCAACCATTTCCGGAACTTGGACTTCTTGATAGATTGATACACTCGGAAACGCAAACGAGGCGCCAGTATTTTCAACAATTTCTTTTATGGCAATCGCTAATCTTTCCTTATGCGCTAACCACGTCTCCCAATCCGTCTCAACGGTAAAACAATAGATGATCAAATCTATGGAGCTATCATTGAAACTATCGACATATACGAAACATGGCGGCTGAGGGCCTGAAAGAAAAGCATCATCATCTTTTAACCATTTCAGAATTTGATCCCGAACTCGCCGAAGCTGTGTCGATGTCGTGCGATATTCCAACCCAACTTTCCAATAAATACGGCGGTGCGGCATTTGCGAATAATTAACCAAAGCATGATCAGCAAACATATTATTCGGCACTATGACAGGAACGAGATCAAATCGTCTCACCCGTGTTGACCTAAAGCCAATTTGTTCAATCGTACCGGATACCACACCTTCAACTTCAATCCAGTCGCCAAGGGCAAAGCGCCTCTCAACCAAAATAGAAATGCCACCCAATAGATTTTTAAACAAATCTTGGGCTCCAAGGGCCACGGCAACACCAAACAGTCCAAAACCTGCAATAATAGGCCCAATTTGAATGCCCCAAATTTGTAAAACTGTTGCAATCCCTGTGAGAATGACCCCCCAACGTGCAACAGTGACCAACCAATTCACAATTTCTTTTGATAAAATACTCTCGAGATTATGGAGTGTGAAGGAAAGTGGGGTCACTGCGGCATAAAAAAACCAGAAGAGGCCAACCGCTACAAAACTTTTAAGCAACTTTTCCGCGATTACCGCTGAAAGCCCGCCTAGCTGTAAATACTCAACTGCAAAAAATAACCCAATAACCAGAAAAAAGAATTTTAAAGGACGCTCCAGTGAAACAATCATCACATCGTCCATTTGCGTTTCGGTTTTGGCAGCCAAGCTGCTCATCTTTTGCAAGACAAACCTTGAAAAGAGACCTCGTACGAAAGCAAAGGATAAGAAAATCAAAAATGCAATTAGCATTTTTTCCATGCCAATGCCAAAACTACTGGTTTTCCAAACATCTATAATGAGTTCAACGAAGTCTAATAAGGTGTCCATACATTCATTTAACGGAATTTTTTAACCGTTTCCTCCAAAAAATGCCGGCCGTGGCGATCTTCTATCTCAACCACCCATAAATCCGGATCAATTCGCAAATCTTGTTTAATCAAATCATCAATAGTTTGATTGTCTGTACTACTTTCCACACGCTCCTGCCAAATGCGATGACCTTCAGGCCCAAGAATGGGTGAAAACAGGCTTGATGAACCATCCAGATTATTCACGCGTACCAGACAATCCCCAGCATCCTTATCTCCTCGGTTAAAGACAGTTGCCATCGCCCCACCATGAGCCGCCCGCAAAACAAGCGCCTGAACCCAAATTTCGGTTTTTAATCGCATATAAAACCTTGCTGCATTATATATCTTCTGACGCATACCATATTGAGGAAATAAGCGTCAAAACTTGCCTCAGGGGTATTTCAGAATTAAATTATGTTTCGACAAGGATAAAGGTTAATCATGCCATTGGAAAACTTACTTGAAGACTTCGATCTTTTTGATGATTGGGAAGATAGGTACAAGTTTATTATTGAACTTGGGGCTGGTCTTGAGCCTCTGTCAGACGAAGAGCATAATGACGTCAACAAAGTCCCTGGGTGTGTTAGTCAAGTTTGGCTTGTATCTGAGGGATCGCCCGATGAAATTCAATTCAGAGGGGATAGTGACGCGCATATCGTCAAAGGACTTGTCGCAATTTTGCTTTCCATTTTTTCAGGTAAATCTGCACAGGAAATAATGGAAATTAACGCCCAAGCTATTTTTGAAAAACTCGGTCTCAAAGATCATTTAACCCCCCAAAGATCGAATGGTTTCTATGCAATGGTTTCTAGAATACGAGCAGATGCTGAAGCCCTTGATGCTGGCAAATAACCATAATGTTGCGCTAAACGTCGTAAGGCAATTTTAAGAACCAGCTTTCCTGAACGATTTGGCCAACCAAGCTTTTTCTCCATTTCGACAAGGCCAACGTTAAGACAACAAGTTGTAATCAACACCTCGTCTAAATCCTGACCAACCGCGTCTCCAGCTTTATGTAAACGCTTCCGTGCATCTAAAACCGCACCCGGAACATCCGAATATTCATGACCGGCACGCCGCCCATCCTGTACAGACACACGGCTTAAATCCAGCGTGATACTTTTACACGACTGACTTAATTCAAAATCACGGCATAAACGTTCCCCAGCAGCAAATTCAACATCATCAAAAACAATAGCCCCTTTTTGGTTTTTGCCATTACGCGATTTTAACCATGCGAGTGGTGTCTGGGAATTTTTAAACATCACACCATCTTCTTTGGACTCAAGCTGATGATGTTGAGCTAAAAAAGCATGTGCGGGTGTTTTGCCTCGCAAATAAAATGACCGACCTGGATCGGAAATAACGTATTTTTCTTCTTCAGAAGCATCTCGTTGTAACAAATCTTCTGATATAAATTTCTCAACATAATGATCCCCACATTGCATAACGGCATTCGTCCATTTGTTACGTTTAACCATAAGACCAAAATATTTTTGATCACGCTTCAAATAGGCTCCCACCTCTATCAAACGACGAGCTATGCGCATAAACTCCTGACGTTCCCCCGGACTCATTTTCCAAGCAACTCCAGCGAGCTGGCAAATTCAACAATCGCGGCTTCTAAGATTTCAAGCGCCAGGTCTTTATCAGAACAATCTCGCATTTCCTCAACTTTACGACAGGCATGTGTCACAGAAGTTCTATCTCTTTTGAAAAGAGTTCCGATTTTAGTAAAGGTCATCCCAAAACCGATATGACATAGATATTCAGAACATTGTCGACATTGAGAAATTTTCTCACGACCCCGCATAGAATGCGTCATCATCTTTGCTGGAACATTATAAATGAGAGACATATTCGTCATCACAAGATGAGCACAGGCAATTTCCCTAATATTTTCTACGCTTGGATTTTTTTGTCTATAGAACCCTGCACGCTTTCTGTTTTCCCAGAATGTATGTTTTTTTGCATTATTACCTCTCCTCTCAGCCCTTTTGATTATCAAGCATGAAGCATCAACGCAGGTAAATTCAGAAAATTATTTAATAACAATGGCTTATGTAAATAAATAGTTTTAACAAAAATTAATTTTTTATGATTTTTATTATTATTTTTTTTTACTATTATTTCTGCCCTTTAAATGTTATATTTCGAAAGAATTGAAAAACAAAAAAATTCTACTTTTTTTAACATTTGTTCAAGTTGCTTTCGTCTAGTTAATTTGCCTTCTACTCTTTAGCTGGAAAGAAAATAATGAACAAAAGAGCATCTCGAACAAGTTCAAGTTTGCCTAATGGCGGTGAATTTACTCTACCCAAAGAAATAAATAGTTTCGTGCCCGGCATGCTTCCTGAAGCGGTCCGCGCAATAAATGTGCTTCTCAACGCCAATGAATTTGGGAAAGACTTATTTGAAACCAAAGCACCACATTATGAAGACTGGATTATGCTGTTTATTCTTATAGCTAACGAGTCAGATGAAAAATCAACGGTTACAAAGAATTTTGTTGAAGTCACCGGACGTGCTTATGGCACAGTTCGGGCATCCCTCAAGCGTTTTGAGGAAAGAGGCTATATTCATACGCTACAAAAGATTGGTAGATCCGAACTTTATGTCCCTACAGACAAGCTTAAAAAAAGCAGTTAATCAATGGGCACGGCAGCTTTGGCCGTGTATTGAAGACTATGAGCGTGCCAATAAATCCAGCAGAACCATCAGTTAGTTTTCATATCGGCAATTGCCAAAAAAATGTCCCCATCAACTTTGAATTGTGGCATCATAAGAAATGACTACTGACACTGATAAAAAATGGCCTATCCATAAGTCGCAAGATGAATGGTTGGAAAAGCTCTCTCCAGAGCAATATTATGTGACGCGGGAAGCGGGCACTGAAATGCCTTTCAAGGGGCCTCACCTCGACGACAAATCTAATGGTGTTTTTCATTGTATTTGTTGCGACACGCCACTTTTTTCATCTCAAACCAAGTTTGATAGCGGCACTGGGTGGCCGAGTTTTTTTCAGCCTGTTAACTCAGAAAATGTTGCTGAACATTCCGACACTTCGCATGGCATGACAAGAACCGAGGTTCTCTGCAGTCAATGCGGTGCGCATCTTGGGCATGTGTTTCCTGATGGCCCTCAGCCAACGGGTCTTCGCTATTGTATTAACGGAACGGCACTTGATAAAAAAGCGGACAATCATTGCGATGAATGAGCCGCGACCTCGCCCGCCGGTTGCAATAAAAATTAACACTACCAATACACGGCACACCATTACCAGAAATGACGAATATGCTTGGATGCGGGATGACAACTGGCAGGAAGTGCTCCGCAATCCCGACAAGCTTCGTTCAGATATCCATGAACATTTAGTGTCTGAAAACAACTATACAGATGCAGTTTTGGATACCAACGAAGCCCTTCGCCAAAAACTTTATAAAGAAATGCGCGGTAGGATTAAGGAAAATGATACATCTCCGCCCACCCCGAAAGGTGATTGGGCATGGTTCTCTGAATATGAAACCGGACAAGAGCATCAACAAATCTGCCGTCAAAGCAGAACTTCCGCTCACGCGAATAATATCCCTGACATAGTTCTGGACGCCAACAAAGAAGCTGTAGGTCTGGATTATTTTAAATTAGGCGGGACAGCCATTAGCCCGCGACAGGAATATCTTGCATGGGCCCACGACCCCAAAGGCTCGGAGTATTTCACTTTAAAAATCAGAAATATTTCAGCAGATACAGATTTACCCGATACTCTTACAAACACTTCCGGCTCTGTTGCCTGGTCTATTGATACGCGATTTATATTCTACATTTTATTGGATGAAAATCATAGGCCAAGCAAGGTCATGCGCCATAAACTAGGTACTGAACAAGCCGATGATGTGATTGTCTATGAAGAGGATGATGCCGGATTCTTCGTTTCACTCTCACAATCTAGAAGCGAAGAGTTGATATTCATTTCCGCTCATGACCATGAAACCTCAGAAGTTCATATGATTGACGCGGCTAAACCGGAACAGAAACCTGTTACAATTGCCTTAAGGCAGCCGCATATCGAATATGATGTCAGCCATGACCCCCAACGTAACAGACTTATCATCCTGACGAATAAAGATGCAGTTGATTTTCGCCTAATGTGGGCAGATATCGATACACCCGATAAATGGCACGAACTCGTTCCTCACAAAAAAGGTGCGCTTATTCTGGAAGTGGCAGCTTATGAGAATTTTATTGTCTGGCTATATCGGGAAAAAGCACTCCCAAAAATTAAAATTTTATCGACTGAGACAAATTCGGTAACTGAAATCGCATTCGAAGAAGCCGCCTACGATGTGTCTCTCGATACCGGGCTTGAATATTATACGAATATGGTCAGGTTTGCTTACACTTCAATGACCACTCCGAGGCAAATATTCGATTACGACATGTCATCCGGCGAGAGAAATATGGTCTACGAACAATCTGTTCCATCTGGTCATAACGCTCAGGATTATTTAACAAAACGCCTATGGGCACCAATCGCGAATGAGGAGCAGGAAATTCCAATCACCCTGCTCTGTCACAAAGATACACCATTAGATGGAACCGCACCTGTCTTGCTTTATGGATATGGTGCCTATGGCATTTCAATTCCGGCCAGCTTTTCGGGTAATCGCTTATCTCTGGTAGATCGCGGCTTTATTTACGCCATTGCTCATATTCGTGGCGGCAAAGAAATGGGTTTTGACTGGTTTTCACAGGGGCGCAAGGAAAATAAAACTAACAGCTTCAAGGATTTCGCTGCCGCGGCACAATATCTCATCGATAACAAGCTCACACAAAAAGGCAACATCACCATTCATGGCGGAAGCGCGGGCGGGCTTCTCGTGGGAGCAACCCTGAATCTATCTCCAGACTTATTCTGTGGCGCAATAGCTGAAGTACCTTTTGTCGATGTTTTAAACACCATGCTGGATGATACACTTCCTCTCACACCTCCAGAATGGCCAGAATGGGGAAACCCGATTTTAAGTGCTTTGGATTATCAAACAATTTCAGAATATGCGCCTTATGAAAACATCTCTGAAACAGCCTATCCTCATATACTCGCCACGGCAGGCCTCACGGACCCGCGAGTAACGTATTGGGAGCCAGCAAAATGGGTGGCCAGATTACGAGACAAACGCACGGATGATGGTTTGACTTTATTACGAACTGAAATGTCAGCAGGGCATGGGGGAAAAGCCGGACGATTTAACCAACTCGAAGAACTTGCATTGGTTTATTCATTTGTACTTTCAATCCATGAGATAAATGACTAATTAATCTCCATGCTTGAAAATATCTCCCATTACGGATTTGACTCTGAATACCTCAGCCTCGCGCTCAATAATCTATCAACTAAGTATGTTGATAGCGGCAAGCTATCTGGGTTTTCAGTTCTGATAGCTAGAAATCGAGAAATTGCAGGAATGTATCACACTGGTTACAGTGCTATGGGCGATGAAAAAGAATCTGCATTCCCGCTCAAAGAAGACAGTATCTACCGCATCTACTCCATGTCAAAGCCAATAACCGCATTTGCGATGATGCGTTTTGTGGAACGCGGGCAAATTAATCTGGATGACAAAGTAAAAGACTACATTCCCGCTTTTAAGGACCCTCAAGTCTGGGTATCGGGCGATACACGAGAGTACACAACACGACCATCAGAAAAAGATATCACTGTCTTTGATTTGTTGACCCATCAATCAGGCATGACTTACGACTTTTTAGGGGAACACCCTATAGATGCACTTTATCGACGCAAACAACTAACCGGAGGGAGGGCTTGCCGTCCTTCAGTTGAAGAGTTTGTAAATGAGATTGCGGTAATGCCTATTTTATTTACGCCTGGCGAAAAATGGAATTATTCATTCTCGCTGGATGTTGTCGGGCGCATCATGGAAGTCGTAAGCGGAAAACCTCTCGACAAAATTTTACATGAGGAAGTTTTTGAACCACTCAATATGAAGGATACTGGCTTCACCCTTCCTGCCGATAAAGCCGATCGTATGACACATCTTTATTTTAAAGATCATCGCAAAGACCTTATCCGGTGCATTGATCGCGGACGGGAAACGACCTTCTTAAAGCCCGCAGAAATGTTAGGCGGCGGCGGGGGCTTGCTTTCCACCCTGACTGATTATTATAAATTCTGCCATATGCTCGAAAGCAATGGAACAGTCAATGGTTCGACACTTTTATCCAAACAAACACTGGATATCATGCGGTCCAATCAATTGCCCGGTGACGCAACCATGAAAGAAAAAGCCGCCTGTAATTTCAGTGAAAGTGATATGGAAGGTACGGGCTTCGGCATTAGCTGGTCCATTATTACAGATCCAACAACTGAAGGTAATTACGCCTCCAGAGGCACTTATTCGTGGGGCGGGTTGGGGAATACCTATTTCTTCATAGACCCAATCGAAAAAATCAGTGTTATTTTGATGACCCAGATTGTTCCTTACGGGATTTATCCCATCCGCACAGAATTAAAAGAAATTGTCTATAAGGCTTTAAAATAAAACGAAGCCAAAAATTTAGATTTATCTAACTGTTAATTTTTTGTTGCCAGCAAGGTTTCTCTGATTAAGTTACTTAAAGATTGTAAGGGAATTAGAAATGTTACCAGATATTTTAAAAGATAATTTGCGGCTCCCGGTCATTGGGTCGCCCATGTTCATAGTTTCAAACCCAACGCTGGTATCAGCTCAGTGTAAAGCAGGTATTGTCGGATCGTTTCCAGCGCTTAACGCTCGACCTCAATCACTGTTGAAGGATTGGATTAGAGAAATTAAAGATGATCTCGCGGCTTATAAAGAAGAAAACCCTACAGCTAAAGTTGCACCTTTTGCAGTCAATCAGATTTGCCACATTACAAATGACCGCCTTATCCCAGACATGGAAACATGTGTAGAAGAAAAAGTGCCGATTATCATCACAAGCCTTCGCCCGCCTCAAGAAATCGTGGAGGCAGCCCACAGCTATGGGGGATTGGTTTATCATGATGTCATTAATATGCGTCATGCTCGCAAAGCTGCTGAGGATGGTGTTGATGGCCTGATTCTAGTCGCCGCAGGAGCAGGCGGTCATGCAGGCACGTTGAGCCCATTTGCAATTGTTCGCGAAGTTAAAAAGTGGTTTGACGGAACAATTTTACTCTCTGGAGCAATTGGTGACGGATTCTGTGTAGCCTCAGCCCTCGCTATGGGAGCTGACTTGGCTTATATCGGCTCCCGCTTCATCGCAACCAAAGAAGCAAATGCGGAAGAAGAGTATAAACAAATGTTGGTGGACTCAGCTGCCGATGACATTGTGTATTCATCATTGTTTACCGGCGTTCACGGAAACTACTTAAAACCCTCAGTCAGTAAAGCTGGTTTTGATCCAGATAATTTACCTGAAGCAGACAAAACCACTATGAATTTTGGTTCTGGCGGAAATACGGATGCCAAAGCATGGAAAGATATTTGGGGCTGCGGTCAGGGTATTGGTGGTATTGATAGCGTGGAAACTATTGGTGAAGTTGTTGACAGTCTGGAGGCTGAATACAAAGAAGCTATCGCTGAACTGCAAAACAAAGAAACAATGCTCGGCTAGAATCAAAGTTTCATTAAATTTTATATTTTAGAGAAAGCTGGCTGGGGTGGCAGGATTCGAACCTGCGCATGGCGATACCAAAAACCGCTGCCTTACCACTTGGCCACACCCCAATAAGCCTGCGTTTTATAA
>MDTB01069427.1_pt1 | contig 21281 bp, 18 predicted proteins | sample 811161 | NCBI WGS metagenome assembly MDTB01 (sample SAMN05326650, study PRJNA326480) | marine metagenome | isolation source: seawater | place: Mediterranean Sea | collected 2009
AAGTACCATCGGCGCTGAAAGGCTTAACTTCCGAGTTCGGAATGGGATCGGGTGTAACACTCTCGCAATAATTACCAGGCAAGACCTTCTACATTTTAAAATTAAAATTGTAAAGAAAAGAGTTTCTATAATTTATTTAATAAGAAGATGTAAATTTTTGTATATTTGAAGGGTTTTTTATACTTTGATAGATCCAAGAATATGTTTTTTCAAGACCTTCATATAATTTAATACTTGGTTCCCAATTTAGATCAGAAAGAATTTTTGTATTATCACTTGACCTACCTCTAACTCCTTTTGGTTTATCTAATAAATATTGTCTTTCTACCTTGTAATCAGCTATTTTTTCTACCATATCAATCATTTGATTTATTGATACTTGTTCACTACTCCCAAGATTATAGACTTCCCTCAAATTTGAGTTAAAAATTTTTTTAGTTCCATAAATACAATCATCAATGAACATAAAACTTCTAGTTTGTTCGCCGTCTCCCCAAACTTCAATTGATTTTTCATCTCTAATTTTTGCATTTGCAATTTTTCTACATATAGCTGCGGGAGCCTTTTCTCTTCCACCATCATATGTACCCAATGGACCATAGACATTGTGGTACCTTATACAACTTGTTTCTAATTTAAAATCTTCTGTAAAATGTCTGCACATTCTTTCACTAAAAAGTTTTTCCCAACCGTATCCATCTTCAGGCTCAGCAGGATATGCATCATCTTCTTTTAAACCTGGTATAAAAGTTACGTTTTGTTTTTGTCCATTATAAACACATGCACTTGATGAAAAAAAATATTTTTTTACATTATTTTTTTTACAAGCCCTTAGAATATTTGTATTTATTAGTACAGAAAGCATACATTCGGCTTTATTATTTTCAATAAAACCCATTCCACCCATATTACATGCCATGTTATAAACATAATCAACACCTGTGCAGACTTTTTCACAATTTTCTATTTCTTTTAAATCTAGGGAATAATTTTTACAATTATCAAAAATTTGGAACCAAAACTCAAAAGGTTTTATATCTGCGCAGACAACTTCATGACCTTCATCAATTAATGATTTTACAAGATATCCACCAATAAAACCACCGGCTCCACATACTAAATATTTAGACATAAGACTTATTAGCACTATTTAAATTTAATTCAATAAAATTTTAATCTAATATATTTGAAAAAAAATTTATCAAAGGCTTATAAAAGTATTAAAAAAATTTATAAAATTTTCAAATTTAATTAGATAAAAAAATTGTATAAATTATACCAACTAGATTTCCAACAAATCTTTGTGAGAGATGAATATTCCTGAAAAAAATTGAAATAAAGTTTAAAAATATTTTAATTAAAATCATTTTATAAAAAGATATTTTACTTAGATCATGTTTAGAAACTATTTTATGCCTATTAACTACTTCGATGAAACCAAATTTAAATGATGTTCTCTCTATATCTTTATAGTGTAAATATGTAGCATCAGAAATAATCATTAATTTCTTTTTTAAACTTAAAGAAAAATCTAAATCCTCTAAATAACTATATTCACCAAATGTTTCATCAAATCTAAAATTTTTGATATGTTTATACTTACAGACTGTAGCTGCAAACGAAATCCACTCAGATTTCATATCATATTCAATATTATTTATTATGGTCTGAAATCCACTTTTTAGAACCTTTCCTTTTTTCCCATGATACAAACCAAGTTTTTCAACTAAAGATATTTGTTTTATTTTATCAAATAGAGTGTAATTTTTTTTACTTATTTGGTTAAAACCATAAACTGAAACATCTTTATTCTTTTTAATTCCTAAATTCATGTTTATTAAAGATTTTTTGTTCAGATGAATATCATCATCTAAAAACATGAGATAATTTAATTCATAAAATTTTTTAGCGAAATTTATTCCTAAATTTCTTTGATGTGATATTGATGGTTTTGAATTTATAAAGTTAATTTTTTTTTTATTAAAAAAAATATTATTTTTTTTAGAATTTTTTGCATCTGAACTGTCAATTACTACTATTTTTTTGGATTAAAATTTAACTTAATTAAATTATTAATAGTTTTTCTTATTAGATAGCTTCTGTTTCTAGTTGGTATTATAATTAAACAATTTTTAATGAACATTTTTAACTAAAAATTTATTTATATTTTTTTATATTATATTTATAATATTTAAGTTTATTTTTTAAAAAATCTATGCATCTTCAAATCTGATGGATAGTAATTTGTGTTTTTAAATACTTTATATGTACTTATATATTTGTTATTAAAAAAACTTTTAAAATAAATATAACTCTTTTCAAAAAATTGTTCCCTATAAAAACTAAAGTTCATTTTGCTTTTAAACAAATAAGTTATCATCAACAAATTAAATAGATTTTTTATTAAATTTGAGAAAAAAAATTTTCTCAAAAAATTACTATAATTATTTAGTTTTAAAGTCTTTTCTCTTTCTATAGCAGTATTTGACACAAAATGATCATCTATAATATTTAAATATGGTATTGTTGTAGACAAAAATATTTTGTCTTTTTTAAAATTAAAGGGCCAATCTCCAACACCACAAACTTTACCCTTAGTTAATCTGATAATTTTTTTACAAGTTTTTAAGTTAATTTGATAACATGAGCTATTATTAATATGTGTTATTGAATTATGAATATTCACTCCAGGCATTGGTGTTTTTTTACCAATAGAATTTAGAAAGCCTGATGGATAGCAATAAAAACTCAATATTGTATAATTATCAATTCTAATTTTTTTTTTAATCCATTTAGCTAAAATATTTGACGGGTAGGCATCATCCTCTACGATAATTGCAGAACTAATACCTTTTTTTATAATTAATTTATAAATATTTAGATGACTTAGTGATGCTGCTATTTCAGGGAAGGAAAGTTTTCTGCCAATATATTTTTCAGTTTTTATAGAGTCATAATATTTAAGTAATTTAGAGTGATTTTTTATATCTTTCCCATTTATTCCATAAAAAATTTCATATTTTATTTTTAAATTTTTTAAGCGCCTCCTTATAAGATTAATCCTATCACTACCCTTAAGTGAAATTACAAATACTTTGATTTGACTCATGAATTATTTTTACAATTTTTCTAAGTCTTTTATACTAATTATTTTACTTGATATACTTGAAATTTTTTTTTTAATCTCATCAAAATAATTCCAAGCAAAAATGACAATTAGTTTAATATTGCTTAACTTGGGCTTATTTAAAATTTGAAGGTTTGTACCTGGAATAAATTTTTTATTTTTTAGAGTATTATCATCTATAACATAATCAATATCATCAGAAATACCGAAAAAATTTATTAAAGTTGAAGCTTTTGCAGGAGCTCCATATCCTACAATAATATTATTTTTTTCTTTTATTTTTAAAATATTTTTTTTTACTTTCTTTTTTATTTCATAAACTTTATTTCCAAAATTTTTGTAAGTTTGAAATTTTTTTAATCCAAATTTATTTTCTTTTTTAATTAAATCTGTTACACTTTTTTTGATTTTATTTTTTGGATTTTTGGAAATAAATACTCTTATTGAGCCCCCATGAGTATTAATTTCTTCAACATCGAAAATTCTTGCTCCTAATTTCTTAAAGAATGAATCTAAACTTAATAGCGACCAATAGTTAAAATGTTCATGATAAATGTTATCGAAAGTAAGATCTTTCAAGGTTCTATAAAGATGTTGTACCTCAATAATCAATACTCCTTTTTTGGATAATAATTTTATCATGCAATTTGCAAGCATTTTTAAATCATCACAGTGAGCAAATACATTTGAGGCTAAAATTAAATCAGAATTGTTTTTAATTTTATTTGTCGTTTTATAATTTAAAAAATCATTTATGTAATTTATCTTTTTATTTTTTAGGATTTTACATAAATTTTTTGCTGGCTCTATAGCTAGCAAATTATTAATACCCCTTATCTTAAAAGGCATTAATCCTATTCCATCATTTGCTCCAACATCAATTATATATGAATTTTTATTTAGTTTAAATTTCTTGATATATTTTTTTGCAGCATTTTCAAAGTGTAACCTGAAAGACTTTGAGGTAGACGATAAATAATTGTAATTTGAAAACATTTTTTTACTATCAATTGCAATAGATAATTGAGCATTATAACAATCATTACAAAAATTTACCTCAAGTGGATATTTTTCAACATTTTCATTTATTTTTTTTGAAAGATTATTTGCTAAAGGTTGAAAGCCCAAAGAAATAAATCTTTTTAAATTGCTCCCACCACAACACCTACACTTTAGTTTGTAATAGTTAATTAAATTATTTTTAATTTTCTCATCAACTATTACACTAGGCAAAGTATGAGTAATTCCATAATTTTGATGTTCTCTCTCACCTCTAACTAGATTTAAAAATATTGAATTTTTAGTAAAAACCATTGCATGTGCTACATTCGGCTTTGTAACTATTAGATCCCCTTCGTTAACAACATGAGTTGTTATATTAGAGTTTTTATTTAATAAATTTCTGTAAACACTAATAAATTGACCTTTTATTAATAAACATTTTTGTTCCTGTATCGGATGAAAATGATTAGCTCGAACAGTATTTTTTTTTGACTCAATATAACCAATTAAATTTATTGCTTCTGGTAATTCATAATTACTAATTTTCCCTCGTCTATCTATGAATTCATTTTTTCCTTTGAAAATTTCCTCTAAATTATTTTTGTTTTCTTGATAAGACCAATTCTGTATCATTTCTTTAATTGACTCTTCTAAAGAATAAAGAAACTTAAATCCGGTATTTAATAATTTTCTATTTGACAGAGTATATCCAAAATTAGGAACTTCATCGTTTGTTTTAATTAATTTAATTTTAGGATTAATTTTTTTACATAATTCAGCAACTCCCTTTACAGATGTTTGCTCATTTACTAAATGAAATATTTCTTTTTCTATTTTTTTGTTTTCTTCCATAAACTTAAAACATCTGGCAACGTCTTTAATATTAATTAAGCTCTTTAGCTGTTTGCCACCAGCGAACAGTTTAATAGTTCCGTTTTGAGACGAAATTTTAGAAAACAAATTTGGCATAATATTAATTCTCATAGTATCTGTTGAATACCCATATACAGATCCTAGTCTCAAAATTATAAATTTTTTGTTAGATCTTGAAATATCTCTTTCATTTATACTCTTTCCTTTGGCATACATTAATACTGGTTTAGTTTTTTCAGTTTCAATTATATTTTTTTTTATTTTTTTTAAACCCTCAAAGACTACATGAGTTGATGGAAAAATTATTTTACATTTATTTGGTATTATATCTAAAATATTTTTTGTACCCTCGATGGATATTGATTTAATTTTTTTATCTAATGTTGAATTAGCTTCTACTTTTGTATAGGCAACATCAGTGACACCAGCTAAATGATGAACTATATCTGCATCATGTAAATGACCTTTTAAAAATTTTCTATCTAAAATTTCCCCTTGAAAAAACTCTATATTCCAATCTTTTAACTGTTTTACTCTTTCTGAAATAAACCTGTTGTCAATTGCAATTATTTTATTTCTCCAGCTTTCACCAGAGTAAATTTTTGATATTTCAGTTCCCAGGTAACCCAGAGCACCTATTATTACAATTTTTTTCATATAAATTTGTAAATTATATAATTACTAATAACTATATCTTAATTCATAAAATATTAATTAAATATATTTACATACAGATTTTCAAAAGTTATTCAAAATATTTCAAAAAATTCATTTTTTAAGTTAATTATTTATTTTAAATATTAGGAAGTAAATTTTTATGTAATTTCACAAATAAGTAATATACCAATAGTGTGGTTGTGGTAAAAAAAAAAAAAATATTAATACTCGGTTCAAGAGGACAAATAGGGGCTCATTTAAAAAGTTATTTAGATAAGAGATATCTTGTAAAAGGTATTGATATAGTAAACTCAAATAAAGAAGATTTAAGAGACGATAAAAATTTATTAATCACAAAATTAATAAGAAATTCAGATTTCATATTTTTTTTAGCTTTTGACGTAGGTGGATCTAAATATTTAAATAACTATCAATATAGTTATCAATTCTTGATGAATAACATCAGAATTATGAAAAATGTATTTCATTTATTAAAAAAAAACAAAAAAAAATTTATTTTTGCAACAAGCCAAATGTCAAATATGACTCATTCAACTTATGGTATTTTAAAAAAAATAGGTGAATATTTGACTGAGAGTTTAGGTGGTTTAAATGTGAGATTTTGGAACATATATGGCGCTGAAGAGGATAAAGAAAAATTTCATGTAATCTCAGACTTTATAACTAAGGGTCTAAAATCAAAAGATGTAAAAATGAGAACGAATGGTAAAGAAGTAAGAGATTTTTTATATACAGAAGACTGCTGCTCTGCTCTGGAGCTTATTATGAAAAAGTACAGATTTTTTAAAAAAAGAAAAATAATAGATTTAAACAGTGGAAAAAATACGTCAATCAGAGATGTAGCCAAAATAATTTCGAACCTTTTTCTTAAGAATCAAAATAGAAAAGTAAAATTTTTACCCTCAAGACAAAAAGACAATGTTCAGCGAAATAAAAAAAATAAATCTGACGGATATTTTTTTAAATTTTGGAAACCCAAATACACAATAGAATTAGGTATAGAAAAAGTTTTTAAATACTATATTCAAAAGTAACAAAATATGAAATTCCTTTTAGTCGAGCCTGAGTTTGAAGGTCATTATATGATATTATATGTAAGATTTATACTAAGAGTCTTAAATAAAAATAAACATAAAGTTTTTTTTTTAACATCAAAAAAATCCACTCATCATGTATCTTTCAAAATAATTAAAAAAGAGTGTCCAAATATTAAGATATACACTATTAAAAGAATTAAACCAAAATCATACAGCTCCTTAGATTTATTTAAGTACCAATATAAATTATATAATCAGATTAAAATTTCTTTTGAGAAAATTTCAAATGAAAATGAAATAGATCATGTTTTTTTAAATTCCTTTGATCATTTTGACAAAATTATTTCTTTATTTGGTTCACCATTTAAAAATATAAAATTTTCTGGTATCTTAGTTAATCCAAAATTTTATATGCACGAATCTAGATTGGGATCAGCAGGTAGATTTTCTAGTCTAAGTAAATTTTTATTTAAAAAACTTTTAAATAATAGGAATTTAAAAAAAATTTTTTGTAACGATGCATTTTTTATAAAATATTTAAAGTTAAAAAATATAAAAAATTTTAATAAACTCAGCTTTTTGATTGAGCCTAGGGAATTTAAACACAATTTTACAAAAAAATATTCTTTAAAGAAATTAAAATTACCAAAGAAAGGAACTTATGTCTTGGTTTATGGTGCAATTAAAGAAAGTAAAGGGATTAGAACAATATTTGAAGTGCTTGATAATCCATTATTAAATAAATCTATAAAATTTATTTTTGCAGGTAAGTTTGATAAGGAAACGACAAATTTTACTAAGAATAATGAGAAATGCAAAATGTTAATATCTCAAAAAAAATTATTTATATTTAATAAATTTCAAAATGACATTGAAGAATCGATGCTCTTTGATGCATCTGATATTATCTGGATTGGTTATAATAAAAATTTTCCCTTTTTAAGTGGTGTTTTCTTTCAAGCAGCTGTTAAAAATAAGCCTGTAATTTCATCTAATCATGGAATAATCGGAAATAATAATAAAAAATATAAGTTAGGTTACTCTGTAGACGTAAATAATACTTTAGAGATTATTAAAAAAATCAATAAATTATGTATTTCTAAAAATAGAAAAAAATTTGAAATAAATTCAAAAAAACTTTCAAGGATTGCAAATCCTAAATATTTTATGAGTCAAATTTATAAATCTATAATTATTGAATAATTTAATCTTTTAGCTTCAATTCATCCTCAATTTGCTTTTGGGCACTATCACCAATATAATCATTATAATTTTTATGTTTAAAATTGTGATAATAATAAATTTGATACCTCCAATTCTCTCTAGAATTTGGTATTAGATTTCTATTCAAACAAATTTTTTTTTGATCATTATTTTCGTTAAATTTATTTATTGCCATTAATTCACCAGTAAATTCATTGAACATTTCCTTTTCCGTTCCTACAATGTCATCAAAATAGCAAAAAATTCTTGGTAAGTAAAAATGATCCTCACTGTTAAAAATTTCAAAAGAATTTAGAGTTGATGAGAAATAATCTAGGTCATTAAATATAACACCAATAGGAGCTGGATTATATTGTTTAAAAAATGTTTTAGTTGTATCTTTCACATCTCCATAAATTATTTTTGTAGTTTTTTTAATTTTAGTATCGAGATCATCAGTTGATGTTGGATATAAACCAAAATTCCACCAATATGGCAAATCCCTAAAATCAACTGGATTTTGCAAACCGTCTTTTAAAGTAAAACCATATATCTCGATTTGTATACCTAGTTCATTAATAATTTTTTCTGCTATTTTTTCAATTTGAACAATACCATTCCCTCCAGCTACACCAAATTCTAAAACACTTATTTTTTTAATATTTAATTTTTTAGCTAATAAAGCTGAGTGGTACATGCAATATGCATATGGTGGTTTTGTATTTAAATTTAGTTTTACTTCCGTAGAAATCTTAAAATATTTCCATTTTTTTAAAAACTTTAATAAGACTTGAGAAATAAATGATTTTTGAGTTAAAAATTTTTCTATAATTTTCATTGTCAATTTATTTTTTTAATATTTTTATTTTTAATTTAAACAAAAGAATATATCTTAACCTTATTATTTAAAATAAATATTAATATAAAATTTGTAATAATGTTCAAAATTTTAAAAAAATTACTGAATAAATTTAAAATAATTATAGATTTATTTTTTTTTTTACTTCTTATCCCAAGTGGATTTATAATGTTATTATTTAGAAAATTTGGATCACACAAATTGCCTTATTCAAAATTTTTGTTAAATAAAATTGGTATATTCCCTTTGTTAGATCATTATTATGAACCTCAATTCAATTATGATAAAAATGAAAACTCCTTTTCAAAAGATAGATTTCTTCCAGGCATAGATTTTAAATTGGAAAATCAGCTAAAAAACTTAAGGAATTTAAACTATACTGATGAATTGATAAACTTAAATTTTAATTATGGCACTCCAAATTATAATTTTAGATTGAAAAATAATTTTTTTGAAGCAGGTGATGCAGAAATTTATTATCAAATAATCAGACATTTTAAACCACAAAAGATCATTGAAATAGGATCTGGATTTTCTACATTAATTGCACTTGAGGCTGCTGATGCAAATTTGAAAAGAGATTCAAAAAAAACTGAATTAATTTGTATTGAACCCTATGAAAATAAATGGCTTCAAAAATATGATTTAACACTAATTGAAGATAGTGTTGAAAACATAGATTTAAATTTATTTAAAAATTTAAATTGTAATGACTTATTATTTATTGATAGCTCACATATAATAAGACCTGATGGAGATGTTTTAAAAATTTACATGGAAATACTACCTGTTTTAAAAAGCGGATTGATTGTACACATACATGATGTGAGAACTCCAAAAAATTATTCAAGGGATTGGTTGGTTAATGAAAATAAATTCTGGAATGAACAATATTTAGTTGAAAGTTTTATGATGAATAAAAATAGATACGAAATATTTTTACTTCTTAATTACCTTAAGAATAAAAAATTTAATAATTTAAAAAATAAATGTCCTTATCTTTTAGAGAGCAATGATCCAGGGTCATTGTACTTCAAAATTAACTAATTTTTTTAATTTAATTATTATGTAAAAATAGATTAATGTTGAAACTGAAATTATCAGTAAAGAATAATCAGGGATAATTAAATAAAACAAGTATGGAGACGTAAACATAATAAAGCTTATAATGACAGCTTTATTTAAATTGTATTTATTTAATAAATAGTGATGTAAATGATTTTTATCTGCTTTAAATGGATGTTTCTTATTTACAATTCTTGATATGGTCAATCTAATCATTTCAAGCCCTGGAATAATCATAATCAAAAATATCTCATCTACAAAAAAAGAATTAGAACTATTGTAAGAATAAATAAAAGAACACGAAAATAAGAAAGATATAAAGTATGTTCCATTATTTCCTAAAAAACATAGATTTTTTTTGTTTAGGTAAATAAAAAATATTAATCCAATAATTAAAGTAGAATATAAATCTGTGTAAAGACCTTTAGATAAAAAAATAGTACTTACGAACAAGAAATATAAACCGCATTGTAAATTTATACCATCAAACATATTAACAGCATTAATAAACGCAAGAAAACAGATCACTGAAAAAATAAAAGAAAAAGAATAAGAGTGTAAGGATAATTCTTTTTCGTAAAATGAAAATTTTAAATTAGTTATAAAGAAATTATCATTAAAAATTAATAAAATTGTTGTAAGTGTTAAAAAAATAATTAACTTAAAATTAGCATTAAGATTTTTCTTATCGTCAAATACTCCTACACATAAAAACATAAAGCAAAAAATTAATATTTGATTACTAAATGTAACTAAAATTTCATGCTGTATATTTGAAAATAATGAAAAAAAAATAAAATTGATAAAAATGATCAAACCCCCAATATTTGCAATTGGAGTTAAATGTATTTTACGATTACTGTCTGGTTTATCAAAAAGATTTATTTTTTTTGAAACAAAATTAAAGCTATATAAAATAAATAAATTCATTATCACAATTACTAAATAATAGAATTTCATATTCTTTTTTCTGATGAAAAATAAAAAAGTAAGCCTATGTATAAGTATAAAAATATAGAGATCCAATTATTAAAAAAATTTCCTCCTGGGAAAAAGGGTACTAAAAATGTTATTAAACCCAAAAATAAAATCAAGTAAGAAATCTCAAAACTTTTTAATTTTGTTTTTTTAAAAGATTTAATAATTTTATAACTAAATTTAAAGCAAATATAGAAATAGAATATGATGATAAATATAAAGCCTAAAAATCCAATTTCTGAAAGTATTTGCAAATAAAAATTGTGGGGGTGAGTGTTACAACCATCTTTGTAATAAGTGTTTACAAACAAAAGATCTCCTTTTTTCACATAAGAATTATTATCTAAAATGCTAAATTGATAAGTTTTTCTTTCGAATATTTTACTTTTTTTTAAATTATCACTATCCAAATAATAAAGTATAAGTGCATCCTTTTTGCCTATTCTACTAGGAGGCTCAATAGTAAAAATTCCATTTTCTGGAGACAAAACATGGTTACCTGAATGTTCTAATATTGTACTCATGGGTATAAATTTTTCATTATCACAAAGATAACGAAAAGATTTGAACCCTTGTCCTAAAAATTTTTTATCTAAAAACATTTTTACTGCTGTTTCATAATGCAAAGAGTGTCTAAAACTAGGTGCAAATATGTTTTGTGATACTGTTATTTGATTATAAGTGTGTTTTATTAATCTTGAGTAACTGTTAGGATTTATTAAAAATATGATACAGGTCACACTTAAACATATAAAATAAATCTTTAGCTTTTCAATTCTACTATAACTTACCAAAATAAATAAAGTGATAAATAGAACGAACTGAAATAAGGCTGTTCTCTCTGCACTCAAAATTATCATTACTGTTGAAATTGATATTAAGTAAAGATCTATTTTTTTTGGTATTTTTTCCCTTACTAAAAATATTAGAGTAAAAATAATTGGTATTACTTTTGATGTATAAGATCCAAGGATTAATTCATCTCCAAAAAAACTACTTATTCTTCCATTTATTGTAGGAAAATTAAATACATTTTTTCCTAAAAATAACTCATAAATTGATCCAATGAATAGGATTGTATGAAAAAAAATAAAAGAGTAAATTAGTGGAATAATAATATTTGATCTATATTTTGAGATAATATAAGCAAAAAAAATTGAAAACATTATTAATCTTATATAAGGTAAAGTTTTGTAAAGAGAAATTTCCAAGCTAAATGAGAAGAGAGAGTTGAATATTAAGTAAACATAAAATATGAAAAATAATATTACAATTTTGTTATCGATTATTTTTATTTTTTTTTGATAAATAAATATTAAGCATATTATGGCTAAAGTAGATATATACAGATCAAGTAAAAATCTACTAAAAATAAAAAATCCAGGTACAAATAAAATTGAAATAATAAAAAAATTAATATTTTTAGAATTTATATTTTTAATCATATAGATATTTTTTTTTTAAAATTAACAAAGATATAATACAATGTATTAATTATGGAAGTAAATGTAAAACCTACTTCAAAGAACTTTTCACAACTACATGATTACTTAATATTAATTTTCTTATTCTTTATGATAATGTCGGTAAATTCTGGATATTATCACATACAGAATTTTAAATTAAATCTAAATGATCCAAGTAAAACTTTTATTGGATTAATAAATTCTGTCAGATACATAATGCCCTTCATAATATTTGTATATGCAATATTTAAAATTGTGTATGATAAAAGAAAACTGGATACTTTTACCATAGCATTTATCATTTATTCTATTTTCCAGCTTATTGTTCTTTCTATTTATCCAAGGGATAAAAATATAATCGAAATTAATTCTCCTCAAATAATTGATAGCATACATTTACTAATATCCTGTGTAACAACGTTTCTACTTATATCTATAATTAGAAATAAAAGTAAAATACTTAAAATTTTTATTTTAGGTGTTTTGTTATTATTTTGCATAATTTGGATTTATTTTTTCTTGAAAATTTTTTATGAAGTAACATTTGTTGATATTAGAGATTCATATTTTTACTTTACAGATGCTTTAAGGCCTGGTGAAATGTTTTTAGAACAAGCAAATCCAAGAATAACTGGGTTATCAAGAATAGCAGGATTAATTTTTATTTTTTCATTTGTAGTTATAAATTTTAAAAAAAAATTTGACTTATTTTATTATTTTTCAAGTATTATGTGTTTTTTTACATCATTATCTATTTATGCATCGCAGACACGAGGTGGCTTATTGATAATAATGTTAATGTTAATCGTTTATATTATATTTTTGAAAAAAGAGATTATTAAAAAAATTTCTTTTATAATAGTTTATATTCTAATTCCTATATTGGTATACGAAAATATCTATAGACCATTTATAATTAATAAAAGTATAATTAGTGAAGATGGAGAAATAATTAATAAAGATAATAACAGCTTAAAATTAGATGATGAGAAATATAACAGTAGACTAAAAAAATTAAAAAAAAAAGATATTCAAACCTACACCTCTGGGAGGACAGAAATATGGAGAAAGTCTATTAATATAATTGTTACTAAAAAATATATATTTGGATTTGGACCTCAAGCAGATAGATATTTGTTAGCAAAATATGCAAAAAACGATTTAGAGGCTGCATGGGGAAATAATAGTTCCAACGGTTTGGTTTATTGCGTAATGACAGCTGGAATAGTTGGATTATTATTTTTTATTTTTATTTTTTATAAAATTTTATCTTTGATTTATATGTACTATTTTAAATTTAATATTTTTAAAAAGAATGATTATTTCAAAGTAATTTGTTTTATTTATTTGGCAGTTATGCTCTCAAGGATAGGATTTGAAAATGGCTTTTTTGTTTTTGGTATTGATTTTATTATAATGGTGTCGACTTATTATTTTCTTTTTTTTACAAAAAATCTAAAAAAATCTAGTTTCAATAATTTGAAATAAAATTAATAATTTTTTTTCTTTTTTTTTAAAATTTTAGAATAAAAATTTTCATCTTTGTAATCAAAATTGTGTTTTTTAAGAGATTTTATATTAATTTTTCTTAATAAGTCTAGGGAGACAAAATTTTTACTTTTTTGTGTTAATTTTTTAAAAGAGTTTTTTTGATGTATAATCAAGCATCCAGAATTATATGCATCAATCGAAAAAAAACTATATAGATTTTCAGGACTAGCAAAAGTAAAAATGCATGATTTTAAATATGGAATTAATTTTTTTTTAGGTATGAAATTTTTATGTATTATATTCTTATTTTCAATATCTATTTGATTTCCTAAAACTAAAACTTTTTCTTTAAAAGATATCTCATTAATTACCCTTAGATATGAATTATTTTTTTTTGTTTCATGGTTTCTATTATAAAATATTAAAAAATATTTTTTTTTAATTTTTTGTTTTTTAGGAAGACTAAGATTTACCAAAACGAAATTAAATAAACATTTTTGAATATTTTTTTTACTTATCATTTGTTCTAAAATATTCGTTGAAAAAATAACTTTATTAAACTTTAAAAAAATAATCCTTAAGCTTAGTCTGTAAAAAAAAGGAAAAATATATTTCCTTATAAATAATTTAAAATTTCTTACTTTACCTATGTAGATGCCTCCTGTTATTGGTCCAAGTATTGTCCTTGAAGGCAAAAATAAAAAAATTAAAAAATTCCATAAAGGTAAATAATTACAAAAAATAATATTTTTAAATTTTTTTTGTAAAAAAATTGATTTAAATGCAAATATTGTAGGTTCTATATATTTATGAATAAATTTATTTTTATTTATTAAACTTTTTTTAATTATAAAATTTTTTTTATTTTTATTAATTTTTTTGTTATATTTAAACATATATTTAATAAAAGTTTTAGCTAATTGTCCCTCACCTGTATTTGATGAAAAATCAGATGACCAAATTAAAGTTTTATTTTTCACTTAATCAATTTTATCTGTGTCGAAGAGATTGATTTATTTATATTTCCAATACTGTAAGAATAAAAAGAATTTAATAATCTCCAAAATCTTCTTAAGGGATCAGTTCTGAGTCTCCATAAAAATTCTATACCAGCTTTATCCATAAAATCTGGTACTGGTTTTTCTTCACCAGATGCCATATTTACTGCACCACCTATACATAAAATTTTATAATATTTATTTTCATTTGCTATCATTTCTGCAACTTGCTCTTGTTTAGGTGTTGGAATTGTTAAAAATATTATGTCATGCTTTTTAAATTTAATATTATCGACGAATTTATAGATTTTTGCAGATGATCCAAAGGGGACATTTAAATGAATAATTTTTCTTTGATACAAGTTATACAAATATTTTTTTGAATTTTTATTTAAATTACCAATAATATAAATTCTACTTATTTGTTTTGGTATTTTTATTTTTTGAATTAAAGTTCTTCCAGGTATTTTAATCACATTATTATTAGTAATTTTTTTTGCGTATATCCCATCTGGCCAATGGTAAAGAGATTCATATAAACTAACTTTTTTCATAGAATAAAATCCTAAGAAAGCTAAATTTAAACCTGATAAAACAAAATTTTTATCAAAGGGAATTTTTTCCAAATTTTGGATTAATTTAATTTTACTAAATATAAATGCATTTTTTTGTAAAAAATTATACAAATTATTTAATACTTTTTGCCTACCAAAATTATTAGATAAATATTTTTTAGTATTAACCTTTTTTCTTTGATGTATTAATTTTTTTTTATTTTTTAAAATAAATTTAATTTTAGACTTCATTCCATTAGTATCATTTGGTTTGATTACAAATCCTGACTTACTCTCTTTAATAATTCTTGAAGCTTCACCTGAAATCATTCCTAGTATTATTTTATTTGTATCAAGATATGTTTGTAGTTTACCTGGTATAGTGCCAGATAAATACTTTCCTTCACTTAAAGAAATTAATAATACATCTGCTAAATCATGATAATGCTTAATTTTATAAGATGGTTGATTTCCTTCAAAAATGACATTTGTTACTTTGTGGTATTTTATCGATTTAATAATTTCATTTAGCTTTCTGCCTGAACCTACAATCACCCATAAAATATTTTTATAATTTTTAAAATATATCATTATCCTTAAAATATTATTAAAATTTTGAGCCTCTCCAACATTACCTGTAAAAACTATTTTTAATTTATCTTTAATTTTTTTTTTATCTAATTTAATTTGTCCTCTTTTTTTCAATATTTCTGGCCAAGCAGGTAAATAACTAACTTTATAATTTTGATCAATTTTTTCATTAATAAATTCTTTAAAAGACTGAGATTGAGCAAATATAAAATCTGAATCTTTATAAATTTTTTTTACTAATTGATTGATTATTTTATAAATAATTCTATTTTTAATAATTTTTAATTCATCAAGAATCTCCGGCCAGTAATCTAATACCCATAAAAATGATTTAGTATTTTTAATCTTGGAGATATAATTTGCTAACAATGCTACAGTTATTGGACTTGTGGCAAATGTGAAAACTGCATCGTACTTTCTTTTTCTTAAAAAAAATGGTGCAATTAAAAAACCACTAATAACAAAAGAAATGTAATTAAAAAATAACCAGAATTTATTTGAGGATTTTCTAGGTACTACTGGTAATCTAAACACTTTTGCACCATAATATTTTGAATATTTTTTTTTATTTTTTAAAAATTTAGGGAATATTTCGCCATCAGGGTAATTTGGTAATGCTGTCAGGATATCAACATTACATTTTTTTTTCCTCAAAAATTGAGTAATTTCGTTAATTCTAAAATGCTCAGGCCAAAAATATTGCGATACAATTAATATTCTCAATTTATTTTTTCCATATATATTTGTTTACATAGGGAACATAACTTTGAATTATTTTTACAATTGACTCTGAAACATTTGCTTGACGATAGTCTCCTAACATATCTTTTTTGGGTGGATTTAAATTTAAAGCTAAATTTAACGAGCTAATTATTTCTTTTTCACTGATACCACTTAATAAGCACAATGATTGCTCTAATCCCTCCTGTCTCTCAAATGTTTCTCTCAAATTTACAGATTTAATTCCTAATATCGAAGTTTCCTCTGTGATACTTCCACTATCGGAAACAACAATCTCAGCATTCATCATTAATTTTGCGTAATCTCTAAATCCAAATGGTCTCATAAATTTGAATACTTTTTTTTTAATTTTTATAGACAATATTTTCTTCTCTGTTCTTGGATGTGTTGAAAATACTACTTGAATTTTTTTTGAGACAGCAAATTTCTGAATTGCATTAAGAATTTTTCCAAACTTATTATCATCGTCAACAGTTTCTTGTCTATGTAATGAACAAAGAATATATTTTTTTGATTTTAAATTATTTTTTTCTAAAATTTTTGATTTATTGATTTCATTTAAATTATTTTGGTAAACTTCATATAACGGGCTACCTACTTTTATAATTTGATCTCTTTTTATTCCTTCTGATATAAGATTTTGTTCTGCATATTTACTATATGTCATGTTTACATCTGCAATATGATCTATAATTCGCCTGTTGACTTCTTCAGGTACATTTTCATCAAAACACCTATTTCCAGCCTCAACATGGAAAATTGGTATTTTTTTTTTTTTGCACAAATAGATGTAAGAGCTGTATTTGTATCTCCTAAATATAATACTGCATCTGGTTTTTCTTTATCTAAAATTTTATCAACAAAATTAAATACATTTGCTAAAAATTTAATTGAATTAGTTTTTTTAAAATTTTTATATATGTAATCTGGTTTAGTTATTCCTAAATCTTTGAAAAATATTTCATTTAAGTTAGTGTCAAAGTTTTGATTTGTATTGACAAGTTTGTGGTCAAAATAATTATTTAATTTTTTGATAACAGATGACAATCTAATTATTTCAGGTCTTGTGCCTAGAATAGTTATAATTTTATATTTCATATTAATTAAAAATTTACAGAATATGTATCATGATTTTTATTATCATAAATTTCATTTGACCATATAATTAATTTTGCATCTTTTTTTTCTACATTAATCAATTTATGAAGTGTTCCTGGAATTGTGCAAACAAATTCAAAATCCCTAGTATCTAAAACTTTTGAATAAAATCTATTATTATATAGATTTTTAAAAATAAATTTAACACGACCTTCTAATAAATAAAATCTTTCGGTTTTTGTCATATGAAAATGGCTTCCTCTAGTTTTGCCTGGTTTTATAGAAATATAAGATATTTGGCCAAATTTTTTATTTTTAATTATTTCTACAAAATTACCTCTATGATCTTTATGTGATTTAAGTTTTTTTTTAATGTTTTTTAAGTCAACAAAAGTTAAATATGTAGAATATAAATTTTTTATAAATTTATTTGATATTTGATTGGGTATTTCATCATCTTTCAAGTTTTTAAAATTTTCTATTGTATATTTAAGTTTTGATAAAGAAATTTTGACTTCGCCAGAAAATTTATTTATAATTTTATTTTTAGTTTTTTTCTTAATGATTGAAAACAAAAATTTTATAATATCGTCAATATAAAGAAATTTTATTATTTTTTCTTCATGAATTTTAAGAGGTTTATTTAATACAGCTTGTTTACAAAAAGTTGAGATTACAGAATTATAATATGGTTTAGACCATTTTCCAAATAAGTTAGGCAATCTCAAAATTAGTACTTGTATTTTTTTTTTAAATTTTCTTTTAAGTAAAATATTTTCTGCCTTTACTTTTGAAATTCCATATACATTTTTATTTTCAACTTGAGATGTTGAGGCAAAGATTAGTTTAGTAGAACTTTGTTTTTGTTCTAAAATTTTTAATATTTCTTCTGTAAGTTTTATGTTATTTTTAATAAAATATTCTTTTTTGTTTTCTCTATTAGATCCAGCAAAATGAAACACAATATCTGATATGCTCAAAATATTAATAAAATTTTTCTTGGAGGTGGTTTTGTTTATTAAGAAAATTTTATGTTTTGATGAATATTTTAAAAATACGTAGAAATTTTTTCCTAAAAAACCATCAGATCCTGTAATTGCAATATTCATATGTAATATATTTATTATTTAATAAAAATTACTTTAATTATATTACGTTAATATCAGATTTTATTTTTGATAAAACTTTTACCATTTCGTCTATTTTTAATAATTTAACTTTATTTGAACTGTACTCTAAAGGTTTCTTGTTTTTGCCTACTCCTAGACTGAAATATTTTTCATAATTTAAATCTCTTAGATCACTTGATATTTTATAATATTTACCAAAAGATTTTGCCTTATAAGACTCTTCTTTTGTCATGAGAGTTTCATGTTTTTTTTCACCATGTCTAACTCCAATATTTTTAATTTTAATATTCTTAACTCTTAAAAATTTATATACAGATTTTGCGATGTCCTTAATTTTGGCTGCGGGTGTTTTTGGTATAAAAATTTCTCCATTTTTTCCTTTTTTTAGAGCGAATAATACTAAATTTATTGCTTCGCTCATTGGCATTATAAATCTTGTCATTTCTGGGTCAGTAATTGTAATGTTTTGATTATTTTCAACTTGCTTTATAAATAATGGAACAACAGATCCACGGCTTGCCAAAACATTTCCATATCTAGTTATACAAATACTTGTACTATTTTCGTTTAAAAGTGATTTGGAAATTACCACCTTTTCCATCATTGCTTTTGATATTCCCATTGCATTTATTGGATAAACGGCCTTATCTGTACTTAAACAAACAATTTTCTTAACTTTTTTTTCAATAGCTTTGTCTATAACGTTCTTTGTTCCAATCACGTTTGTTTTTAATGCTTGATATGGATAAAACTCGCATGAGGGAACCTGTTTATAGGCTGCAGCGTGAAATACATAGTCTACATTTCTTAAAGGTGTTTCTAAACTATCTGCATCAAAAACATCGCCTAAATAAAATTTAACTTTTTTATTATTAATTTTTTTTCTCATATCATCTTGTTTTTTTTCATCTCTGCTGAAAATTCTTACCTCTTTAAAATTTTCTCTCTTAATAACATAATTTAAGAATGCATTACCAAAAGAACCTGTGCCACCAGTTATCAAAATGATTTTACCTTTAAAACTCATGATTTTATTTATACCACATTAAAGTTGATTTATCTTTATGTTTTCTACATGAAACTCCATATAGATAAGCTAATGCTATAGAAAGTTTATACATAAAAAAATTGCTTAATCTATATTTATCTAAAGTTATAAAAAATTTTATTAATTTTTTTAGGATAATATGGGTTAATTTTAAATTTAAAATTGATTTTATAAATAAATTATTTTCTAACCTGTAAAAGTTATTTTTTTTTGCTGCACTAATATTTATTTTTTTAAGGTAATTCATTCCTTCTAATGCCAAAAAAGAAATTTTATTTAGAAAGATCGAGAAAGGTCTTTCATCTTTATGCGTAACCCTTACACCACAACTTAGTAATTTAAAGTTTTTTTTTTTTGCTCTATAAGCAAATTCGTAATCTTCAAAACCATAACGATTAAACCTTTCCTCAAAGACTAAATTGTTATATATATCATTTCTTTTGCACGCAAAATTCATTGTAACTATATTTTTTGGGTTAATTTCTTTATTTGAAATAAATAAAGATTTATCATAACAAAATTGTCTAGACTGTCGATAACTTCGAAATTTATCACTCAAATTCTCATACTTTACTGAGCCTGACAAAATCACTTTTTGATATTTTATTTTTTTAATTAATTTGTAGAAATCTTTGACAAAATTTTTTTCAGGATAACAATCATCATCTAAGAAAATTAAAATTTCGCCATTTGAATTTTCAATTCCTATATTTCTTTTAATTGAGTGTACATTTTTATCAATATTAAAATGTCTTATATTCAAGTTCGGATATTTATTTATCAAACTTTTAATTTTGTTTGGATAATTAATTAAAAAAGAATCGCAAATCAAAATTTCAAAATGTTTAAAATTTAAATAATTTTGTAATAATTTAAAAATAATTTTTTCTATGTTATCATATCTTCTATAGGTAGTTATAATCACTGATACAAAAATTTTAGGTTTCATAAAACTTTTAGTTTTCCAAGATATTGTTTAGCAAAACGTGTATCATTTTTTTTTAATTTCGATAGTTTTGTTTTAATTTTTTTTATTTCCCGATTAGGATTAAAATTTTTTTTCGAAGAAATTAATAATTTGATTAAATTTTTTATATTTTTGTTAAAAAATTTAGTTCGATTGTCTTTACTTTCTACATGAGATTTAATATTGGATAGAATTTTCTTTTTCCCCAAGTCAGTTGCTTCTGTTACACCTGTCTCCCAACCTTCATACAAAGATGGACTCAAATAAGAAATTGAATAACACATTATACTAATAACATCTTTGTATTTAATTCTTCCTAATATTATAAAATTTTTGGATAAGTTATTTATTTTTATATATTTCAAAATTTTTTGT
>MDTB01137451.1_pt1 | contig 21280 bp, 25 predicted proteins | sample 811161 | NCBI WGS metagenome assembly MDTB01 (sample SAMN05326650, study PRJNA326480) | marine metagenome | isolation source: seawater | place: Mediterranean Sea | collected 2009
ATGACGACCATATTATTTTTAGGGGGTTGGCTTCCTCCGTTCGATATTTATCCATTTAATATCATCCCTGGTCCAATTTGGTTTATTCTGAAAATTTGTTTTGTGCTATTCGTCTTTCTTTGGATGAGAGCAACGACACCTCGATATAGATATGACCAATTGATGCGTTTGGGATGGAAAGTATTCCTGCCGTTTTCGCTTATCTGGGTTGTTCTAACGGCCGGATTTTTAATTAGTTTTAATATGCTACCAGCGACTGCTGGGCTTAATTAGAAAGGAGCCTATATTATGCAAGCTGCGATTAATGCAATTAGAACCTTCCTATTACTTGAAATACTTCAGGGATTAGCACTCACATTAAAGTATTTTTTTAAACCTAAAGTAACGTTGAATTACCCGTTTGAGAAAGGCACATTGTCGCCTCGTTTTCGCGGTGAACATGCATTGCGCCGGTATGCTAATGGTGAGGAGCGGTGTATCGCATGCAAGCTTTGCGAAGCTGTTTGTCCAGCGCAAGCTATCACGATTGAAGCAGAGCCAAGAGATGATGGATCAAGGCGCACTACACGATATGATATTGATATGACCAAATGCATTTATTGTGGTTTTTGCCAAGAATCCTGTCCGGTTGATGCCATTGTAGAAGGACCAAATTTTGAATTTGCGACAGAAACCCGTGAAGAATTGTTTTATGATAAAGACAAGCTTCTGGCGAACGGCGATAGATGGGAAGGGGAAATAGCTCGTAATTTAGAATTAGATTCTAAGTGGCGATAGCTAATTAACACTAAAAAAAATGAATTACACACAGTGTTTAATCTTATCTTGTAGGATTGGCTTTGGTTGGAGAAATAAATGATTGAAATGTTATTCTTCTATCTTTTTGCCAGCATTACCTGTCTTGCAGGTTTGATGGTTATATCTTCGCGCAATCCTGTTCATTCAGTTTTGTTTCTAATTTTAGCTTTTTTCAATGCCGCTGGATTATTTGTGTTACTTGGCGCAGAATTCTTGGCGATGTTACTCGTGGTTGTGTATGTCGGCGCGGTGGCTGTATTGTTCCTATTTGTGGTGATGATGCTGGACATAAACTTTGTTGAGTTGCGAGAGGGCTTTCAGCGTTATATGCCTTTAGGACTTGGCGTTGGAGGATTGTTGCTGGGTGAGATATTATTTGTTTTTTTTAATAGCGCAAATGTGCCCGAGGCGGTGGTGATGGTAGAAAAAGTCAGTAACACACGCGCCCTTGGACGAATTCTCTACACTGATTATATCTTTTTGTTTCAACTTGCTGGATTAATATTGCTTGTTGCGATGATAGGGGCGATTGCATTAACTCTTCGCAAAAGAGAGAACGTTCGCCGCCAATCTATTGCAAGCCAGACAGAGCGCACACGCGAAGATAGTGTTGAGGTCGTATCGGTGCCCTCAAACATAGGTGTGAAGAGGTCTTAAAAATTATGGAAATCACTCTTTCTCACTACCTTTCAGTATCCGCAATTTTATTTGTGTTTGGCGTGTTTGGTATATTCATCAACCGTAAGAATGTCATAACGATTTTGATGTCTATCGAGTTAATTTTACTCTCGGTAAATATTAATATGGTAGCATTTTCAGCCTTTACAGGTACAATTTCTGGACAAATATTCTCACTTTTCATTTTAACAGTAGCTGCAGCAGAAGCAGCAATCGGGCTTGCTATTTTGGTAATTTACTTCCGAAATAGAGGGTCTATTGCGGTTGAAGATATCAATGTGATGAAGGGGTAACGCAGTGCTTTATCAAGTAATTGTATTTTTGCCATTATTAGGCGCAATTGTTGCAGGCTTGCTTTCTGTTCGCCAACAGCATCTGCCTGCAGAAATAGTAACAGTCGTGGGTGTGTGCGCATCATTTTTGCTATCTTGCTTTGCATTCTATCACGTAGCACTATTACGGAATCCGGTCACTCTTGAAATTGCACGATGGATTAATTCAGCTGATTTTGTAGCGAATTGGTCTTTTCGGTTTGATACGCTGACAGCTGTTATGCTGATTGTTGTTACCTCGGTTTCCTCATGTGTTCATATTTATTCTATTGGCTACATGCATCACGATAAGGCACGTGCGCGTTTCATGTCGTATCTGAGCTTATTTACATTTGCTATGTTGATGCTTGTTACATCTGATAATTTGCTTCAATTGTTTTTTGGATGGGAAGGCGTCGGTGTAGCATCTTATTTATTAATTGGTTTTTGGTATCATAAGCCATCTGCCCATAAGGCGGCAATGAAAGCCTTTATTGTAAATAGAGTTGGTGATTTCGGATTTGCTCTTGGCATTTTTGTAATTTTTTATGTATTTGGTAGTATACAGTTTGATGACATATTTTCTAACGTATCCAAATTTTCTGACACCTTTATCGTATTTTTAGGCTTTGAATTGCCGGCGTTAGAAGTTGCTGCAATATTATTATTCATCGGTGCGATGGGTAAATCTGCTCAGCTTGGATTGCACACGTGGCTTCCTGATGCCATGGAAGGGCCAACTCCAGTATCAGCCCTTATACATGCAGCAACAATGGTAACAGCAGGTGTTTTTCTTGTTTGCAGATTATCCCCCATTATCGAATATGCGCCATTTGCGCTCGATGTGATAACAGTTGTTGGCGCGCTTACCGCAATTTTCGCTGCTACTATTGGAATGACACAATTTGATATTAAACGCGTAATAGCATATTCCACATGTTCACAATTAGGATATATGTTTTTTGCAGCTGGTGTTTCTGCCTATCCAGCCGCGATGTTTCATCTTACTACCCATGCTTTTTTCAAGGCGCTTTTATTTTTAGGGGCAGGGTCTATCATACATGCGCTTTCAGATGAGCAAGATTTACGAAATATGGGAGGTATTTGGCGAAAAATTCCGATAACCTATAGTTTTATGTGGATAGGTTCACTAGCATTAGCAGGCTTTCCATTTTTTGCAGGCTATTACTCAAAAGATATGATTTTAGAGGCAGCTTGGGCATCTCATAGCTTTACAGGTCAAATGGCCTTTTGGCTTGGTTGTGCTGCTGCATTGTTAACTGCGTTTTATAGCTGGCGATTATTGATAATGGCCTTCCATGGTAAACCGCGTTGTAATGCAGGGGTATTTGAGCATGTTCGTGAATCTCCGCCGATAATGATATTGCCTCTTATCCCGCTTGCCTTTGGAGCGATTTTTGCGGGCTGGATTGGTTATCAAAGCTTTGTTGGCTATGATATGAGTTATTTCTGGGGAGACTCACTGTTTATATTACCTGAACATCATGCAATGGAAGAGGCACATCACGTTGCAGAATGGGTAAAAAGACTTCCCGTCATTCTTGCGGCATCAGGCGTTGGTTTGGCTATCATCGCATACCTAATTATTCCGTCTTTGCCTGCTCGGGTTGTGTCGATGGCAAGGCCAATACATACGCTTTTGTTCAATAAATGGTTTTTTGACGAGTTGTATGACATTTTATTTGTTCATGCATCTGTTCGTTTTGGCAAATTTTTGTGGGTTAAAAGTGATAAGCAAACCATTGATGCGTTTGGACCTGATGGCTTGTCTGGGCTCGTGCTTAATGGCTCTAGCAAATTGTCAAAATTACAATCTGGGTATGTTTATCACTATGCATTTGCCATGATGATAGGGGTTGTAATGTTGTTGTCCTGGTATTTCAGCGGATTTGGGAGATAAGATATGCTGTCATCCTGGCCAATTCTGTCTATCGTAACGTTTCTTCCTCTTATTGGTGTTTTGTTTATTCTCCTAGTAAGCAGGAATAACAAATCGTCTGAGCATAATTGTAAAATGCTTGCGATGTGGGTTTCTAGTTTCACATTTATTGTCTCTCTTATCTTGTATTACGGATTTGATACCGCGATGGCGGGCTATCAATTCGAAGAGCAGGTTGAATGGATCGCAGGTAGCGGTATATCCTATCATTTGGGTGTAGATGGCATATCTATGCCCTTTATATTGCTTTCAACATTCTTAACACCGCTTTCGATATTAGCGAGCTGGCATTCGATTAAAAATAGAGTTCGCGAATTTATGATAGCATTCCTCGTTTTAGAAACAATGATAGTTGGAATGTTTGCATCACTCGATATGATGATGTTCTATTTGTTTTTTGAAGGCGTATTAATTCCGATGTTTTTGATTATTGGAATTTGGGGTGGACCGCGGCGAGTATATGCTGCTTTTAAATTCTTTTTATATACGCTTGCCGGCTCTGTTTTGATGCTCGTTGGTATTATGGTTATGTATCTGCAAGCTGGAACAACTGATATTCCTATTCTTTCAGATTATAGCTTTCCTCCAGAGCTACAATATTGGTTGTTTATTGGTTTTTTTGCCTCATTTGCTGTGAAAGTTCCCATGTGGCCTGTTCATACATGGCTGCCTGATGCGCATGTGGAGGCGCCAACGGCTGGGTCAATGATTTTGGCTGGTGTGTTATTAAAAATGGGTGGGTATGGTTTTATTCGCTTCTCATTACCTATGTTTCCAGACGCATCTGTCTATTTCGCACCCTTTATATTTGTACTTTCGGTTGTTGCTATAATTTATACATCTCTCGTCGCGCTTGCACAGAGCGATATGAAAAAGCTAATTGCTTATTCTTCTGTGGCGCATATGGGGTTTGTCACAATCGGCATCTTTACTCTGAACGAGCAGGGAATAACAGGTGCAATGTTTCAGATGATTAGTCATGGTCTTGTATCTGCCGCATTGTTCTTTTGTGTTGGTATTGTTTATGACAGGCTGCATACAAGAGAAATAGACGCTTATGGCGGGGTTGCGGATGTAATGCCCAATTATGCAGTATTTTTTATGATTATGATGCTTGCATCTGTTGGATTGCCTGGTACGTCTGGGTTTGTTGGCGAGATTTTGGTGCTAGTTGGCGCTTATAAAGCAAGTTCATTAGTTGCGTTTTTTGCCGCAACGGGTCTGGTTCTCGGTGCAACTTATATGTTGTGGCTTTACCGCAGAGTTGTTTTTGGCAGAGCTGAAAAAGGGGAGGTTATTCGAATGCCGGTCCTAAATAATAGGGAAATTACAATTTTGGTGCCATTAACGATTTTTATTGTGTGGTTCGGTTTATATCCAGCACCCTTGTTAGATGTTTTGAATCCGGTGATTTTTTTGATTAGTGAAGCTGTGTCGAACACACAATTAGTAGCAGCCAATCTCCAATAAAAAGGATTTATTCTAAACTATGCTGTTTACACAAATGACTTTTCAAGCTGCTTTGCCAGAATATATTCTGGCAGTCGTGGCATTAGGCCTTGTTTTAATGGCTGCCTTTTCTATGGACTCTCTTGGTTCTAGAAGACTCGTAAAAATGATCGCTTTGGTAGGGTATGGGTTTGCCTTTGTAACCACTTTTATATTGCCGTCAGAAAGCCAGGTTATTTTTCTCGGCTTGTTCAAAATAGATGGTTTTCTTATATACATGAAGGGATTGGTGCTTATCGGGGCGTTTTTTGCGTGTTGGATGGTTGATGAAGATTGGTCTGATGGAGTGGAAAAACCTGAATATCAGGTTTTAATTATGCTTGCTACTTTAGGTATGCTGTTAATGATTTCGGCTAATGATCTGATTTCATTATATATGGGTCTTGAGCTACAATCTCTTCCTCTTTATGTTATTGCTGCCATGAATACACGTTCCCTTAAATCATCTGAAGCAGGATTGAAATATTTTCTGCTAGGTGCTCTATCGTCGGGAATGCTGTTATATGGCGCCTCTTTAATTTACGGATTTAGCGGCTCTACCCAGTTTGGAGAAATTGCATCTAGCATTGCCCTGAACGGTTCCTCTTCAGGGTTGATTATTGGGGTTGTATTCCTGCTGTCTGGACTGGCATTTAAGGTTTCTGCAGCACCTTTCCACATGTGGACTCCAGATGTGTATGAGGGAGCGCCTACCCCAGTTACGGCCTTATTTGCGATTGCACCTAAAGTCGCCTCTGTCACATTACTTTTAAATGTCACACATTTCGTGTTTGCCGATATCAGACTTGAATGGATGCAAGTAATAATAGCACTGTCTGTTGCATCGATGTTTGTTGGTGCTTTTGGTGCTATTATGCAAAAAGATTTAAAGCGCATGATGGCCTATTCATCTATAGCGCATATGGGGTATGCCCTTACTGGATTGGCCGCAGGAACACAGCAAGGTGCGGCAGGCGTTATGATTTATATGACGACCTATATTTTTATGGGGGCTGGTACCTTTTCAATTATTTTGATAATGAGGCGTGATGGACTTCCTGTTCAAAAATTATCTGATTTAGCGGGCCTTTCATCCACGCACCCTTATTGGGCGTTTGGTTTGATGGTATTTATGTTTTCTATGGCAGGAATCCCGCCATTGGCTGGATTTTTTGCAAAATGGTACGTGTTTTTAGCAGCTGTTAATGCCGGTTTAATCCCATTAGCAATAATAGGAGTTTTAACCTCTGTCATTGGAGCATTTTATTATTTGCGTATTATCAAGCTGATGTATTTTGAGGATGTTGACCAGCCACTTGATACTAACGCGCCGAAGGAAAACATTATTATTCTTTCCGTTTCATTGATTGTAACTATTCTATTTTTATTTATTATTGGTCCATTACGTGAATGGACTTACTTTGCCGCAACTAATTTTCCGATATCCGGTGCGTTATAATGGGAGCATTTATGGCCGAGAGATATTCATCCAAGTGGGAGCTTCATTGTCAAGATACCTCCACTTCTGCCTTAGACGTAGCAAAAGAATTCATTGAGAATTCAGAATCGCTGCCTCATGGAAACGCATTTCTGGTTGCAGAGCAGACAGCAGGTCGTGGAAGAATGGGACGTATTTGGATATCTCGTAAAAATGATGGGATGTACCTTTCTGTTATTTTATCCCCAAAACGCGTTCAAGCAGAATGGCCAACATTGTCATTTGTTGCCTCCCTTGCGGCTATGCAAATGTTAAATTCTATTTGTCCTGATGTACCTGTCTCGTTAAAATGGCCAAATGATTTGATAGCTGAAGATAGAAAGCTTGGCGGTATTCTGCTTGAGGCAGATGGTCCACACGTCATTATAGGTTGCGGCATTAATATTAAAAATTCACCAGAGATATCCGATTCTTCGCTCTCGTCAACCGACATCTCAATGTACCAGTCCAATATACCAGAGCCACAACAATTAGCAGAATCGTATATTAACAAGCTGGAGAATTTGTATAAGATTTGGCAAAATTGTGGGCCAGCACCTCTTTTGGCTAGATGGCAGGACAAATCAAATATAATTGGAAGGCGGTTAACTGTTGCCATATGTGATAGGTCCGTGACAGGCATTTGTGATGCATTAGAGCCGGATGGTCGTTTAAACCTAGTCGACATTGATGGAAACGTCCATCTCATAACGGTTGGAGACGTGGTGTTGATGGGAGAAGTTAATGCTTCTCGCAATTGATTGCGGAAACACACATGTTGTTTTTGGCATATTTAATCATTCTAATTTACTACATAGCTGGCGGGCTCAAACTTCTGAAACAAATGATAAAGAGCGTTTTTTATCTTCTTTCTTCGATCAATTAGCAAATTTTGGTTTAACATTAAGTGAAATAACAGACGTTATTATTGCTTCTGTTGTTACAGAGGCAAACAAATGTTTTGATTATTTGGAGCATTCAATTTCAATTCCGTTTTGTTCTATTGAGAGTCCATCAACAATTTTGCCAATCGATATAGATTTACCAGACCCATCCCATGTTGGTGCAGATAGAGTTGTAAATGCAGTAGCAGGCTCATCGTTGACACAGTCAGATGTTATTATCGTAGATTTTGGCACTGCCACTACGTTTGATGTTGTAAAGAACATTGCTGGCAGAGCTGTCTATAAAGGGGGAATTATTGCTCCTGGAGTCAATTTATCTGTGGAAGCACTCAGCAGAGCAGCATCAAAACTTCCTGATATAAATCTGAATATTATACCAGAGCATGTTAAGGTGATAGGCACAAGCACTCAAGATGCAATGTGGTCCGGAATAATTTGGGGATATGTTGGGCTAATTGAAGGTATAGTTCATAAAATAAGAGATGAATCAGAAGGTGATTTTAAAATCATATCAACTGGCGGGCTGGCGTCATTGTATTCGCCATACTGTGCTCTAATTAAGAATCAGGAACCAAATTTAACGCTATCAGGACTGCATCAAATCGCCAAAATTAATGGATATAAATAAATGAATTTTTCAAAAGACGATCTTATTTTTGTTCCGCTAGGTGGCTCTGGCGAGATAGGAATGAATGTTAATTTGTATCATTATAATTCAGATTGGTTGATGATTGATCTAGGTATTAGCTTTAGTGATGAGACAATCCCTGGTGTGGATATTATATTGCCGGATATCCGTTTTGTAGAAGAGCAGAAAGTAAATCTCCGGGGAATTATTCTAACTCACGCACACGAAGATCATTTTGGCGCTATCCCTTATCTATGGGATAAATTAAAGGTACCAATTTATGGAACTGCTTTCACGTTGGCCTTGCTACGCCGAAAATTAGCGGAAGCGAAATTATCTGATAAAATTCCCTTGCACGAAATAAAGTATAACGTTGATTATAACTTTGGTGCCTTTACTATTGAATTTGTTGCATTATCTCATTCGATACCTGACCCAGCCGCTCTTATAATCAAAACAGATAGAGGCCAGATTCTACATACAGGGGACTGGAAGCTTGACGAAACCCCAATGCTAGGAGTTAAGACTGATATTACTAGATTAAAACAGATTGGGGATGAGGGTGTTATTGCGCTTATAGGCGATTCAACCAACGCAATGGTTGAGGGTAGAACACCATCAGAAGCGGTTGCGAGGAGGGGTTTAACAGATGTTATCGCAGACGCCCAAAAAACTGTAGCTATAACTTGTTTTGCTAGTAACGTGGCTCGTATAGACTCGATTGTTGCAGCTGCAAAAGCAAATAACCGACATGTGTGCGTGGTCGGGCGCGCACTTCACCGCGCTATTTCGGCTGCTAGGGATACAGGATATCTTACAGAACTACCAGATTTCGTATCGGAGGAAGATGCTGGTTTAATGCCAAGGGAAAACCTTGTCATTATTTGCACAGGTTCTCAAGGCGAGACGAGAGCGGCACTTGCAAAAATTTCCAATGGTATGCATGAGAATATTAAACTAAATAGCGGTGATACAGTTATTTATTCATCCCGTCAGATCCCAGGAAATGAAAATGCCATCTCCAAAGTTCAAAATCAACTTCTGCGCCAACAAATTCACGTTATCACCGATGAGGACGCTCCCGTTCATGTATCAGGACATCCAGCAAGAGATGAATTGACCGATTTATATAATCTGGTTCGTCCAGAAATTGCCATTCCAGTGCATGGAACAGCAAGGCACTTAGAAGCTCATGCAAAGTTAGCTTTATCTTGCCAAGTTTCCCAAACTCTTATACCAGAAAATGGAAACGTAATTAAATTCGCTGAAAGTAAAGCGAATATAGTGGATAGTATAGGGGTATCCCAGTTTACTCATGAATCAGGAAATGTGGTTGATTTGCAATCAGATTTGTTGAGATCTAGAAGGCAAATGCTTTGGAATGGTTCGGTTAGTGTATCCATCTTGTTAGACCAAATGGGGGTGCTCATACAGGCACCAACAGTGAGTCAGGATGGAGTTTGCATTATAGAAGAAGAAAGTGATTATTTAGCTGACATCAGTATGTTGGTTGATTCGCAAATTGAAAAGGCAAACACAAAAATATTGGTCGACGATAGTGCGATTGAGACAATGGTAATCGGTAAGGTTAAAAGTGCTACTAAATCTAGATTTCGTATTAGACCCAAAGTGCACATGCACGTAATTCGTATCGCTGGGTAGCTGCAAAAGGATGGTATTTAGTGGATATAGTTTCATCAATTGTTGTTTATATTTTACTGTGGTGGTGGGTTTTTTTAATGGTGCTTCCATTTGGTAGCGCCCCGCCAGAAATTCCTGGAAAAGGTCATGCGACATCAGCACCTGCAAACCCAGCAATACCTAAAAAAATAATCGTTACAACTATCATATCGATTATTTTATTTATAATTATAAAACTAGTAATTGAATCGGAAATTTTTGCGTTTAGGTAAAAAAAACAAGGCTTTTGCCTTGTTTTTTTTACTACACCCCTAGTGTAATTTTCTCCCTAAACTCGGCCCACACGTAAAAATAGTCCGATTAAAAAAGCATAAAACAATGTCATGCGAGTGTCACGAAAAAAACTAGGATAAATTATCGTATGGTGGAATAAAATTTAATTTACATCTGATTAGATGTTTTCTAAACATACTGATAAAACTTATCAAACTAGATTATTTTTTTTGATTTTTTTAAAATAACTTCGAAAATAAGGTAACGACTTGGCTATAGAAATATTAATTGCGAGTGACCATGGCGGCACAAGGCTAAAATCAATCCTGAGCACACATCTTGCGGATCTTGGCATGATTGCAACAGACCTTGGACCTGCAGCCGATGGTGCTCCTGTTGATTACCCTGATTATGCAGCAAAAATGGCGAATTCAATGCGTTCAAATGATGGAGTGGGCATTTTGATTTGTGGGTCAGGTATTGGAATGTCTATTGCAGTTAATCGATATGAGTGGATGAGAGCAGCGTTGGTGCACGATGAAACTTCTGCTAAGTTGTGCCGCGAGCATAATAATGCAAATGTTATAGTACTTGGTGAGCGTTTAATAGGAGAATTTACAGCGATATCTTGTGTTGATGTGTTTCTTAACACAGACTTTGCGGAAGGGCGTCACCGAAGGCGCGTAGAAAAACTTAGCAATCCATCTGGTTTATTAATACCACAGGAGAAATAATATGCTTCAAGATAAAAAAATGTTTATTGATACACTAGCTATCGGCGATATAGAAGTTGCTGAAGCCATCCAAAATGAGTTGGTGCGCCAGCAAGATCAAATAGAAATGATAGCATCAGAAAATATTGTTTCTTCGGCTGTGTTGCAGGCACAAGGGTCCGTGTTAACAAATAAATATGCAGAAGGATATTCTGGTAAACGCTATTATGGCGGTTGTGAATATGTAGATGTTGTTGAAACATTAGCTATTGAACGTGCCAAGAAATTATTCAATTGTGAGTTTGTTAACGTGCAGCCACATTCAGGGGCGCAAGCAAATCAGGCTGTCTTTTTGGCATTATTATCCCCAAATGATAAAGTGTTGGGGATGTCTCTTGCGTCTGGCGGGCATCTCACGCACGGAAGTTCGCCAAATCTTTCAGGTAAGTGGTTTAATGCGGTTCAGTATGGTGTAAGCCGCCAAACAGGATTAATTGATTTTGACGAAGTTCGAGATTTAGCAAACGAACATAAGCCAAAAATGATATTGGCCGGTGCATCCGCCTATCCAAGACAAATTGATTTTTCTAAATTCCGTGAAATTGCAGATGAAGTTGGTGCACTTCTTATGGTTGATATGGCCCATATATCTGGATTAGTGGCAACAGGTCTTCACCCAAGCCCTGTCCCTTATGCAGATATCGTAACTTCCACAACTCATAAGACTTTGAGAGCTGGAAGGGGCGGAATTATTTTAACCAATAATGTTGCCCTTGGTAAAAAGATCAATTCTGCTGTATTTCCGGGGTTGCAAGGTGGGCCTTTGATGCATGCTATCGCTGGTAAAGCGGTTGGCTTCAAAGAAGCGCTAGAGCCAGAATTTAAGGAGTATATTCAATCTGTTATTGAAAATGCTGTTAGGTTGGGTGAAGTTTTAAAGGAGCGTGGTCTTGACCTTGTTTCCGATGGGACTGATACACATCTCATTTTGGTTGATTTAAGGCCAAAGGGTCTTACGGGCAATATAACAGAATTTAGTTTAGAAGCTGCAGGTATAACGTGTAATAAAAATGGTGTTCCGTTTGACCCTGAAAAACCAATGGTGACCTCTGGTGTTAGGCTCGGCACACCTGCGGGTACCACGCGGGGGTTTGGCTTATCCGAATTCGAACAGGTAGGACATATTATAGGAGATGTGTTAGATGGCTTAGCGTCCAATAAATCTGATAATTCGGTCGCTGAAAAGCAAGCAAGAACACAAATCTTGGAATTATGTCAACGTTTTCCAATTTATTGAGGGGATGCTTTGTGCTAAAGACGCATAGAATATAAAGTAAAGCAGGTTTTGTGAGATGCTATGTCCATTTTGTAAATCAGAAGATACGCAGGTAAAGGATTCTCGCCCATCAGAAGATGGAACAGCGATTAGAAGGCGCCGTCAATGCAATAGTTGTGATGCGCGTTTTACGACTTTTGAGCGGGTGCAATTGCGCGAGGTTACTGTCATTAAAAAAGATGGAAACAAAGCACTGTTTGAAAGAGACAAATTGGCAAAATCATTTCAGATTGCTTTAAGAAAAAGAGATGTCGAGTCCTATAGGATAGATCTAGAAATCAATGAGATAGTAAGGAAACTTGAATCTACGGGCGAGCCTGATGTTGCGTCCGAATATATAGGCTCACTTGTTATGAAGGCGCTGTCCAAACTTGATAAGGTAGGGTACGTCAGATATGCTTCTGTTTATCGCAATTTCGCAGATACTCAAGATTTTGAAGAATTTGTGAATGAGCTTCAAAAGTGAAGCTCTCCCCATCAATGGATATGATCGATAATCACTGGATGAGAAGTGCTATTGCATTGAGCAACAAAGCACAGGGGCTTACCTCACATAATCCAAGTGTTGGTTGTGTTATTATTAATGTAGATGGTAATCTTTGTGCGTCTGGATATACACAGGCAGGCGGTAGCCCACATGCTGAACAGGTAGCGCTAAAAAAGGCGGGTACTAAAGCTAATAACGCTACCTTATACGTTACCTTAGAGCCCTGTTCTCATTTTGGAAAAACGCCACCTTGTGCGGACGCTATTATCAAAGCTGGCATTAAAAGAGTGGTTGTGGGCATCATTGACCCCGATACTCGCGTGAATGGTGAAGGTATCAAGCGACTAAGGAAAGCAGGAGTTCTAGTCGAAGTCAATGTCTTGCCTGAGGAAGTTGCTGAGGTAATCCACTCCTTTTTAGCGAAAAAAAAATTAAATCTAAATCGGCAGAAGTGCGCATTATACGGAATGCCTTACATTACGGTGAAAACTGCACATAGTCTTGATGGCTTTGTGAGTGAGGCAAGAGGAAAGGGAGGACAAATATCAAATCAGGTTTCGTCAGCATATGTGCATGATTTAAGAAGCAGAGTAGATGCTGTATTGATTAGCCAGAAAACAGCGCTTGTTGATGATCCGCGCCTAACCGCTAGAATTGAAGGGTTTAAACATACAACAACAAGAATAGTGTTAGACAAAGATTTTGCCCTTTCAGAAAAAAGCTTGCTCGTACAAACAAGTGACACACATCCGATAATCATCGTTTGTCAAAATAAACCTGTACTCTCACATTGGTTCTACCAAAGGCAAAAAGAAGATAAGATTCAACTTTTAATTATAAACAATAACTTTACTCTAGAAACTGTTTTTAAAGCTTTGCTCGAATACGGCCTTGGGCACATATTAGTTGAGGCTGGACCGCGTTTATTAGAATCTGTTTTGTCGGCTAACATTGCTGATGAATTTGTACAAATAATTAGTCCTCGGAAAATGGGCGCTGGATTATCTGTAATAAATACGGAACAATCGGTAGTATTTTCGCCGCCGCCACCTTATGTAGTATCTAAGCAATTTAATCTCGACGAAGATATTGTGAAAATTTGGAAAAGATAGAAACATATAATGTTTACAGGCATCATTACAGATATTGGTGAGTTAGTGTCCTTGCACAAGCAAGGTGATTGGCAATTGAGAATTAAAACTAATTGGAAAACAAAAGAAATTACGATCGGCTCTTCTATTGCTTGTTCAGGAATTTGCCTAACTGTTATTGGAAGACAGGACAATTATTTTGATGTTGCGGCTTCAATGGAAACTGTATCGGTCACCACTATACAAAATTGGGAAATCGGAACACAAATTAATCTAGAGAGAGCACTTCGAATGGGGGATGAGCTTGGTGGCCATATCGTATCTGGTCATGTGGACGGTATTGCAACTATCACAGATATAAGGCCTGAAAAAGATTCTCATCATATTTGCTTTGAAATAGACGACACTCTAAATTGCTTATTGGCAAGCAAGGGTTCTGTTACTATCGATGGAATATCATTAACAGTAAATTCAGTGGCGAATAACAGCTTTGATGTAAATATCATTGCACATACTTGGCAGGAAACAACTCTTGGAAATAGTGAAGTTGGTGGTACAGTAAATCTTGAAATTGATATGTTAGCTCGTTATGTCGCAAGATTACTCGATACCCATAAAAACTGATTAAATCAAAAAGTGAACAACCCATTGGAACGTACCAATGAAACCAACTAAAGGAACAAGATTTTGTCTGATTTAAATGCAATAGGTGTTGATCCAATACAGGATGTGATAGCTGATGCCGCAGCTGGAAGGCTATTTATTCTTGTAGATGACCAAGATAGAGAAAACGAGGGTGATTTATGCATTATTGGTGAATATGCGACGCCAGAGGCTATTAACTTTATGGCCACTCATGGTAGGGGCTTGATTTGCCTTGCACTTACGCGTGAGAAGTCAGATGAGCTTGGTTTAAGTCTTATGGAACGGAGAAATGAATCGCGCCATTCAACTGCATTTACCACTTCAATCGAAGCAAGGGAGGGTGTTACTACGGGGATTTCTGCACATGACAGGTCCCGTACCATAAATGTAGCAATTAAATCTGAATCTACAATTAATGATATCACTACCCCTGGGCATATTTTTCCGCTAGTTGCTCGTGCAGGAGGCACATTGGTCAGAGCAGGACATACTGAGGCTGTAATTGATATCGCCAAGGCTGCAAACGCTAATGCAAGTGGGGTTATCTGCGAAATAATGAATGATGATGGAAGTATGGCAAGATTATCTGACTTGGTCACATTTGCTAAAAAACATAATTTGAAAATAGGGGCTATCGCTGAGTTAATTGCATGGCGCAGGCGCAATGAGACGCTTGTATCCAGAATATCTGAAACTGTCATTAATTCAAGATTTGGTGGGTCTTGGCGCATGATGGTCTACCGAAATGATATAACAGGCGTAGAGCATATTGCTCTACTGAAAGGTGATTTACTAACATCTGAACCTGTTTTTGTAAGAATGCATGTACTTGATATGATGGTAGATATTTTAGCAGAAACAAATCAACATCGCTCATTTGGAGAATTACACAGGGTAATGAATATGATTGCTGAAAAAGGTAGGGGACTTATTGTCTTGTTACGAGAGGCAAACTCGAGCAGCATATCTCATCTTGTTGCATCTAGAGGTGGAGCCGAGCATGATAAAACAGTTAGCCCTGAGCTCCGGGATTACGGCGTCGGCGCTCAAATCCTAGGTGACCTTGATATTCATGATATGATCCTTTTAACTAATTCAAGGCCGAATGTAATCGCACTTGAAGGATATGGTCTAACTATTTCTGGGTGGGAACCGATTTCAGTAGAATAAGGCACCCATAATAAAAAGGGGGAGTGATGAGCAAAAAATTTCTCATTGTTGAAGCAAGATTCTATAACGATATTTTAGATGCCCTTGTTGATGGCGCAATCAAGCAGTTGGAATTAAATAAGTTCGAATACGACCGTCTCGAAGTACCTGGCGCATTAGAGATTCCGGCCGCTGTGGCGATGACTGCACAAACAGGCTCCTATTCCGGTTTTATAGCGCTCGGATGCGTTATAAGAGGAGAGACTTCACATTATGACATTGTTAGTACTGAGTCAGCGAGAGGGTTGATGCAGCTTTCCTGCGAAAGGCATCTAGTGATTGGAAATGGAATCATTACTGTTGAGAATAGAGAGCAGGCATGGTCGCGTGCAAGCGTTTCTGACAAAGATAAAGGGGGTGCAGCTGCGCTAGCCGCAATCAAAATGCATGCCATAAAAGCGCGCTTCGTCAAATGAGTGATACGATATTGAAAAAAAAGAAATATCCTATTCCAATGCGTCAAAAAAGTGGCGCGCGTATTGCTGCTGTTCAATTGAATTTTCAGCATTTATTTGTCAGCGTTGATTTGCAATCATCTATATCTGATTTTCTTATGCACTATGCTTCTGATGTAGCAGATGACATGCAAGTAAAAGAAATTGATAATGCTTATTTTCAGCAACTAGTATTGGGATGCGAGATACATAAGCAACTCATTTATGATATTATTTCTTCATCATTAGCAGAAGGCTGGAAAATCGAGAGATTATCAAAAGCAGATTATACAATTCTTCAGGTGGCAATTTGTGAGCTTAGACACATTCCACACACGCCCGCTAGGGTGATAATCACTGAGTATTCAAGTATCGCCGATGCCTATAATAGTGATGTATCATTTGTTAATGCGGTATTAGACAAAGCGGCGCGGCTTCTAAGAACTGACGAGATGGTTGCTTCATAGCCAAAACAGAAAAGTTACGCTCTGTCATTATTAGGCAATAATGTTCTATTCTGTATTTTGTCTTCTTTTAAGATTAAAAAATATTTGTTCTAAAATACCAAATTGAACTCCTGGTGCAGCTGTCTTCTCTGAGTCATAATCGACCGGGCTTGGCAGTTTTGTTATCTTATTTATGTCTAGAAGAATGTCATTTTCGTCAAACTCAAAAGCGTATAAATCACTTGAATTTATGACAGCTTGCCTACCAAGAGGTGATTGGCGTTTAATATTTGAATAATAGAGCTTATTTGAAGCAAAACTGCCCGCAAAACTCGGTGGTCCTAAAATAATATTTAGCTCTGACCTACTTGTATTTCCTATCTGAATTTTGTTTATATCAATAGCATCTATATGGTTACCATGAGTTGTTTCTTGAGCTGCACATGAAATCAGGAACAGAAATACAAATGTAGAAATGGTACCTATAATCAAATAATGAAAATTCGTCATAATTTTGGTGTATTTCAGGTTTGCTTTACTAATGTTACTAAAATAGCTGAATAAAAAATTATCGCGGGTCATTTATAGTATCCTGCTTAATTTTGCTAATAACGTTGTTAATCAATGCCTATTCTGTTAGCTAAGGTCAACATATTATAGGATTGAATTATGATTGTTAACAATATTCGTCAAAAAATAGCTGGTGTTTTTTCCAATTCTCAGAAAAGAGAGTTAGATCCCTACCAGAAAGCATACTACAAATGTTTGGAAGCTAGCAGAAGGCAAGAATTTTATACAGAATTTGAGGTAGCTGATACCTTTGATGGACGTTTTGATATGTTGTGTCTTATTATCAGTATTTATATGCAAAAACTTAGTCAGGACAAAGAAAAAACAAAGCAATTTAGTCAAAATTTGTTCGATGCAATGTTCAAAGATATTGATTTAACACTGCGGGAGATGGGTGCGGGAGACTTAGGTGTCGGCAAACGTGTTAAAGCCATGTCAGAAAGCTTTATGGGAAGGTTGACTAAATACTCGGAGAGTGTCGAGAATAAGGATGCAGCCATGCTTGCAGATATCCTTTCAAGGAATTTATATAGGAAAAATGGCAAAGCTAAAGAAGATAGTAAAATCACACAATTTGTATTCAATTTCCATGAGCAAATTACAATTTTAAAAGCGGAATATTTGATTTCAGAGAATTTTAATATGAATGATTTTATTGCTACCTGCCTTGGCGGCCAAAGTTAGATATCGAGTGAGATGGGGCATGCAGAATTTGACATTAAACCGAAAAATCGACTTATATCTTATTGGTCGTGGTAAGCCTTTAACGAATTTATCTGGCACACTAGATGATGATGGTTGCCAATTAGTGAAGGAGAGGTTTGGTTTCGTTGCTGTTGATGATGTTACTCTATTAGCAGTTATAAAACAAATTTCAAAGGATTGCTGGGAGTTAAAAGGAAGACTAGTTGCCCAAGTAACTCAAATTTGCGTTGCTACTGGCCAGCCTGTGAAAGAAAAACTGGATATAACATTAGAAGAAAGATATGTTCTTCAAAATGAGCAAATTGGGCATATAGCTGAGATTGATGTTAATGCTGCGAATGTTGAAGTTCTTGAAACAAATATATTACAGGTTGGTGAGTTAATAGCGCAAACTATTGGGATTGAAGCAGATTCTTTTCCAAAACAAAAAAATACGCCGGAGGTTCATGTTTTTGGCAGCGATAACAGTGATGAGCATCCATTTGCAAAGCTTTCTACTTTAAAAAAGTAAAGTATATGGTCTCTAGTTATTAGCAAGATTAGGAGTGTTACCAAGTGTCGTTGGATATTAGAATTGCGTTAGATGCCATGGGAGGGGATGATGCTCCAGATATAGTAGTTGCAGGAGCGAGCATGGCGCGGAAGCGCCACCCTAATCTTGAATTAATTTTCATTGGTGACGATAAAAAAATAAAGCCTCTCATCAAGAAATTCAAAAATCTAAGTGATGCAAAAATAATTCATACTGATGATATGGTGGCAGCAGACGCAAAACCCGCACAAGCCCTGCGGCATGGCAAAAAAACCTCGATGTGGCTTGCGGTTAACGAAGTGGCGAGTGATAACGCTGATGCTATTGTTTCTGCTGGAAATACCGGGGCATTAATGGCCATTTCCAAACTCCAGCTGCGAATGATAAATGGGGTAACACGACCCGCTATTGCTGGATTTCTTCCAACGCTAAGAGGATTGAGTTGTATGCTAGATCTTGGTGCTAATATTGAGGTTGATGAGCGTAATCTTGTTCAATTTGGTATAATGGGTGCTTCTTTTTGTTCTGCAATCACTGGTATGAATAATCCATCAGTTGGAATTTTGAATGTTGGTGAGGAGGATCAGAAAGGCTTTGATTACTTAAGAAGAGCTGGCATCAGTTTATCTGACGAAACTCTGAATTTAAACTATGTTGGTTTTATCGAAGGCTCTGATATTGTAGCTGGTGATACAGATGTAATCGTAACGGACGGATTTACCGGTAATGTTGCTCTTAAAACAGCTGAAGGTACAGCTAAGTTCTTTATGCACCATTTAAGGCAGGCGTTTCGAAGCACGTATTTAAGTAGAATCGGTTTTCTGCTCGCAAGATCTGCATTCGTGAAAATGAGAAAGACTGTGGACCCGCGATATTATAATGGTGCAATTTTATTGGGATTAAACGGTATTTGTGTTAAATCTCATGGTGGGGCCGACTCTGTCGGTTTTTCAAACGCAATTGAGGTAGCTTGCGATTTAGTTGAACACGAGTTCATACCTAGAGTGAATGACTCCATTTCGGCAGCCGAAAAAGTCATTCAAAGTAAGGCGGAATAGAAAACAGATATATGAAACAGATATTGATGACTGGTGTTGGCGCTTATCTGCCTGAAACAATTCTTACTAATGATGAATTGAGTAAGTTCGTCGATACAGATGATAATTGGATTAGACAACGCACTGGAATTATTTCAAGAAGAAAGGCTAATTCAGAGGAACTTACATCTGATCTTGCCGTTAAAGCTGCCAATCAGGCTCTACTATCATCGGGGCTTAGTATATTAGACATTGATTGTATTATTCTAGCAACCACTACACCTGATTGCACTTTTCCATCAACAGCAACCATAGTCCAAGAAAAGCTAGGTGCGCTCAATGCGTTTGCATTTGATGTTCAGGCCGTTTGTGCTGGTTTTGTCTATGCTCTTTCGGTGGCAAACGGACTAATGTCTGCAGGGCAAGGCAATAATACATTGGTTATTGGGGCAGAAACGTTTACAAAGCTACTTGATTGGAGTGACAGGTCAACCTGCGTATTGTTTGGCGACGGAGCGGGCGCAGTAGTGTTACAGGCAGAAAAGAGTGAAAAAGGTTACGGTATAATTGCAAATACCCTTCACTCTGATGGTCGATTCAAAGATATCTTATATGTTGATGGCGGCGTTTCAAGCACTGGTACTATCGGGCATGTAAAAATGCAGGGTCGTGACGTATTTAAACACGCAGTCGAAAAGCTGGCAGCTGCAATGGATGAAGTTCTGCACATATCAAATTTGACATCAGAAGATATTGATTGGCTGGTGCCACATCAAGCAAATATTAGAATAATCAATGCGATGCAAAAAAAACTTAATTTACCAAATGAAAAAGTTATCAAAACTGTTTCCCATCATGCCAATACTTCGGCTGCGTCAATCCCGCTTGCTCTTAATACAGGTGTGGAAAGTGGAAAGATTAAATCAGGCCACTTATTAGCTCTGGAAGCAATAGGGGGTGGCCTTAGTTGGGGTGCTAGCCTTGTAAGGTATGGCAGACCTGTGTAAATGATAATTAAAGCAATTGTTTCAGATTGTTGACTTGCTAAGTTGACGATGATAGTTTTAAAATATGAGTAATACTTTAACACGTTCTGATCTGGCACAAGCTGTCCATCTGGAAGTTGGTCTATCCAGAAATGATTCTTCACAATTGGTAGAGGATGTGCTTGAGAGAATGACCGATTGTTTCGTTAAAGGTGAAAATGTTAAACTTTCTTCGTTTGGAACTTTCAGTGTGCGATCCAAAAGAGAACGTATAGGAAGAAATCCCAAAACTGGCATTGAGGCACGTATTACTCCTCGCCGTGTGTTATCTTTTCATCCTTCTATATCTTTGCGTCAGAGAGTTAACAAATGATAACTGAGAAATCGGTTAGTGCTTATAAGACCATTTCGGAAGTATCAAAATTAATAGACGTTCCGTCTCATGTTCTACGCTTCTGGGAAACAAAATTTAGTCAAGTCAAGCCCGTAAAACGAAGCGGTGCTAGGCGATATTACCGCTCTGAAGATATTGAGATTCTTACATTAATACGAGAATTGTTATATAATGAAGGGTACACAATCAAAGGCGCTCAAAAGGCTTTAAAATCTCAATTTAAAAACAGTGGAACGGCGAATAACATACAGCCAAAAGGTGATCAGTTGGATAAAATACCAAAAGATGAATTTAGTTCAGCCGAAAAGACAGACTTCAATATGGATAGTTGCTTTAAAATTCTGGAGATACTTCGTGATAGCGAAAATCGTTTAAATAAACTGATTTCAAAAAGTGCTTAGTTTGATTTAAGCTTTAAATGGTAGTTAATGTTGTTTTTAAACAGTTTTATTTTTATTACGGAGCGTAGCGCAGCCTGGTAGCGCACTACACTGGGGGTGTAGGGGTCGCAGGTTCAAATCCTGCCGTTCCGACCA
>MDTB01184467.1_pt1 | contig 21280 bp, 19 predicted proteins | sample 811161 | NCBI WGS metagenome assembly MDTB01 (sample SAMN05326650, study PRJNA326480) | marine metagenome | isolation source: seawater | place: Mediterranean Sea | collected 2009
ATAAGCTAAGTATTTTTTAAACAGAAATTTCCTAGTTAAATCTTTTTGAGCTGTAAGGAGTTAAATCTAAATTTGTTTTCTCCTCTGCAACTATTCCAGAAACAATTTTGCCTGTAATAGCTCCTAGAGTCCAGCCCAAATGATCGTGTCCAAAAGCATAAATAATATTTTTGTTTTTTAATGATGGGCCTATTATTGGTAAGAAATCTGGCAATGAAGGTCTAAATCCTAACCATTCATCATAGTGGCTGTCTAGTTGAGGAAGAAGTTCTTTAGCACTTTTAATTAGATAATCTATTCTTTTTTTTGAAGGAGGATTATTTAATCCACCTAATTCGACTGTGCCTACAGCTCTCAAACCTTGATTCATCGGAGATAAACTAAATCCTCTATCTAAACATATAATAGGTCTAGAAATTAACTTTTGCATATTTTTAAAATGTACATGGTAACCTCTTTCTGTATCTAAGGGAATCTTTTCTCCCAATTGATCTGTTAATTTTTTTGAGTATGCACCAGCTGCAATTATTATTTTCTCAAAATTATAATCAGCTTTTTCTGATTTTAATACTGTTTTATTTTCATCAAATTGTTTTAAAGTTTTAATGTTTTCTTGAACAAATTTTCCACCTTTTTTTAAAAATAGTTTAAATATTTCTTTGAGAATAGCATGAGGATCTCGCGCGAACATACTTCCTTCATATAAAACACCAGCATCAAAAACTGGATTTAAGTTAGGTTCTAAATTTAAGATTTCTTTTTGCGTTAAAAGTTTTTGTTTTATACCAAGATCATTTCTAACTTTTATTTCTAACTCTCTTCTTTTTAAATTTTTATTTGACCACACATAAATAATTCCTTTTTTATCTACTAAGTTTGTAATGTTAATTTCTCTGAATATTTCTTCATATGATTCATCCGCATAACTGCATATCTGATTCATATATTTTGCAGTGTGAAGCATAGATTTTTTATTACAATTTTTTACATAATGTAAAAACCAAGGAATTGATTTCAAAACATAGTTCCATTTTAAAGATAGTGGACCGTAGGAGCTAAAAAGCATTTTTGGAACATCTTTTAGTATATCTGGCCTGTTGAATTTTAAAACTGCATAGGGTGAAAAATGTCCAGCATTTCCATAAGAGGCTGCTTTATATTCTGAAGACAAAGGATCGTGTCTATCAAATAATGTAACTGGAATTCCTTTTTTTATTAATTGAAGTCCAATGCAAACACCTTGGATTCCAGATCCAACTATACCAACAGATTTACATTTATAATTTTCCATTAGAAAATTATATTTCAAAGTTTAATGATTTTATAGTGCGTTAGATTAGACTGATACTTCTGGTTCTTTTTTATGGCCGTTAGTATCAGGTTTGTGATTTTTCTTATGTTTTTTATCTTCTTTATTTTTTGAGAATAAAAAATCTGTTGTAATGCCTTTGACAGAATCGGTTTTCTTAATATAACCTTCAATATCTGCTCCATCTTCAGTTCTAAGATTGTTTGAAAATTCTATATCTCCCTTAACAACTCCTGTGCTTCCAATTATTACATTCTGGGCTGCAATTTTACCGTCTATGTGGCCGTGTATTTCTATTCTGTCAGCTTCGACAGATCCAGAAATTGATCCTGTTTCTTTAATAACTATTTCTTTTGAAAAAACTGGTCCTTTAATTAACCCTGCAATATCTATGGCTCCAGAACTATTTACTGTTCCATCTATACTTACAGTTTCACTTATAAGTGATCTTTCAGAGTCTTGTAAATTGTTTTTTTTGCTTCCAAACATAATTATTTATAAAAGAATTTAATCACTTAAATCATTGTTTGGCAAGTCTTAATGACTAAAAATTTTTGTCTGTTTTGGGTCTAAATTTTTTAATTTACAGGGGTGTCTTTATAAATTTTACATGACATTGCTATTCCTAAACCAAACATAATAGCCATCATAGAGGAACCACCATATGACATAATTGGAAGTGGCGCTCCTACTATTGGTAGTAGACCTAAAACCATAGACATATTGACTGTGACATATGAAAAGAATGCGGTTGCAAAACTATAACAATATAATTTTCCAAAAGCACTTCTTGTCAAATTACCTATTTGGACAATCCTATAAATTATAATGACATATAATAATAAAATTATTAATGATCCAAAAAAACCAAACTCCTCAGAAAATAAAGTGAATATAAAATCTGTATGTTTTTCCGGCAAATAGTCCAAATAACTTTGTGAACCATTTAGAAAACCTTTGCCAAATAATCCGCCTGATCCAATTGCTATTTTAGATTGAATAATTTGATAACCTGCACCTAAAGGATCTCTATCAGGATTCAAAAAGGTAAGTATTCTTGATTTTTGATATGGTTTCAAAAATGAGATTGCAATTGGCATTAAAGATAAAAATAAAATTGAAGCATAAACAAAAAATTTCACTCTAACCCCTGCCAACCAAGCTACTACTATTCCTCCAATAGCTATTAAAATAGATGTTCCTAAGTCTGGTTGTGTTATTACTAATAAAACTGGAGAAATCAAAGCAACAACAGGAATGTATAAATATCTTATTCTATTTACATCTTGGGCAGATACTCGGTGATAGTATTTTGCTAAAAATAAAATTAAACTAATTTTCATTAATTCTGATGGTTGCAAATTCATAAAATAAAAATTTAACCATCTTTGAGATCCTGATGATGTCAAACCAAAATATTTTACACCAAGTAACAATATAAATATTGAAATGTAAATTAGAGTACTAGTTTTATGCCAAAATCTTAATTGAAAAAAAGAAATCACTAGAAACATTATAAAAAATATAAAAAATCTTAAAATATGACTGTTTGTATGATATTTAAATTGTCCACCATCAGTTGAGTACATAGCAAACATACTTATTATACCCAAACACAAAACAGAAAAAATTAGCATAAAGTCTAAAGACATAAATTTATCTCTAAAATTTAAATTTGATTGTATTGATCTCGGTTGAAACATTATATTTCTTCTCCAGTATTATTTTTAAAAGACTCTCTTAATTTATGTCTCTCTAAAACTTTTTTAATAATTTTTTGAGCTATTGGCGCAGCAGAACTGCTACCTGAACCACCATGCTCAACAACAACACTAATAGCATATTTAGGATCATTGACTGGAGCGAATGCAACAAATAATGCATGATCCCTGTCCTCATAAACAATATCTTTTTGTTTTATTTCTAATTTTCTTTGCGTTTCAGTAAATTTTTTAATTTGAGAGGAGCCAGTTTTTCCAGCAAACATGAACTTTTTATCAGAAAACCTCGAGCCATATGAAGTACCCCCAGGTTCATTTGATGACGCGTACATAGCTTCTTTAACAAAATTTATATTCTCTTGATTTCTAAATAATGGTTCAAGATCAAAATTAGCAACTAGCAGGTCAATAGGTAAAGGATCGTTAGGATTTTCATTTTTATACTTGATATAATCTTTAAGATTGTTTTTATTTTTATCAACTAGCAACCTTGGTTTTATTTTAAAACCTCCATTTGCAATTTGAGCTGTCATTAAACAAAGTTGCATTGGAGTTGATAGATAGTAACCTTGTCCTATTCCTGAGTGAAGTGTTTCACCCAAGTACCAATTTTTTCCAATATATTTTTTTTTCCAACTAGTATTTGGAACTACACCAGCTCTTTCTTCAATAAGACCTTCAAATACCTTTTCTCCTAATCCAAATTTTTTAGCTGTTTCGGATAAACGATCAACACCTAATTGCCTTGCAACTTCATAAAAATATACATCACAAGATTTTTTTATGGCAGTTCTTAAATTAATATAACCGTGTCCTTTTTTTTTCCAACAATGGAATTTTTCACCATAAAGTTCTGTTTTACCATTACAAAATAATGTTTTAGACGGATTCCATACATCATTTTCTAAAGCGCTTAGTGCCACAATAGTTTTAATAGTTGAACCTGGAGGATATAATCCAGCTAGAGCTTTATTGGTTAAAGGTTTTTTTGGGTTGTTAATTAGTTTTTCCCAATAGTCTTTTTTTATTCCATGAACAAAAGTGTTTGGATCATAACTAGGTGAAGAAGCCATTGTTATCACATCGCCATTATAAATGTCCATTACACATGCCGCTGCAGCTTTGTCCTTTATTAAGATAGATGAATATTGTTGAACATCTAAATCAATAGTTGAGACGTAACTTTCTCCCGACTGACCTCTGTCAACTTGTATCTGTTTAATTCTTTTTCCAAAAGCATTTACCTCGTATCTTTGAAATCCAACTTTTCCAATGATATCCTTATCTAATTTATTTTCTAAACCAGTTTTTCCAACAGCTATCCCTGTAACAGCCATTTCTTTAAGATATTTTTTTTTATTTAAATCCTTAGCACTTACTTCTGAAACGTAACCTACAATGTGTGCAGTTGATGTATCTGGATAAACTCTTGCTACTGATACGACTGGTTCAACACCTTGAAGATCATGTAAAAATAAGTTAACTCTAGAAAATTCAGACCAAGATAAATTATCTGAAACAATAATAGGTTCCCAAGGTTTTTGTTTTGAAATTTTTCTTTTTAAAGCAAAAATTTTCTGATCGCTTAAATTTAATAGTGTTTTTAATCTAAAAAATAATCTTTCTAAATTTGGAGTATTTTCAGGTGTAATATGAAGTTGATATACTTTTGCATTAGATGCTATTTCTCTATTGAAATAATCTCTAATAATTCCTCTTTGTGGAGCAAGTTTCCATTCTCTATATCTGTTTTTATCAGATAAAGTTTTATATTTTGTACTTTCATTTATTTGCAATGACACTAAACGAGCAATAATACCCACAAAAACAACAGCTTTTGCACTTGATAAAACAAACATTCTTCTAGTTATAAGTTTTTGACTTGAACCGGTATTTCCAGAATTAATCATCTCGTCTAACCATCATTAAATTTTTATATATATTAAAAGTAAACCAAACAAATGGAAAAAAGAGAAACGTAAAGAAAGCGTTATAAAATATATCAATATACTTAATTGTGAATTCTGTGAAATTGTAAATTAAAATCAAGAATACTAAATTAGAAAAAAAAATAGCAAGAATGAACGAAAACCAGTCAGTAAATATTGAAAAATTGACTGTAATATTTTTTACATACAATGCAACAAAAGCAACTATAAGGTAGGAAATTGCACTAATTCCTAAAGGCAAACCCATAACAACATCATTAATTAAACCTGATGCAAAAATATGACCTGTACCTAAAATTGTTGAGTCTTTTAATGTCCAATAATAAATAATTATAATTTGTAAATTAAAAGATAATATCTCAAATAAATTACTAAATTCTGTATCAATTTCACTTATTGATAAATAGTATAAAAGTATTACTGGACCAAAATTTCCTAATGTGTTTTTAAAACTTTTAAAATTTAATGGCATTTAAAATTTTTCTCCATTTTTTTTTACTTGAACTGCAACAAATGATAATTGATGGGGATCTGAAAAAAGTCTTACTTTGACTTTATTATTTTCTAAAATTGTTTTCCCTATCGGAATACCTGGTAAAAAAATTCCGTCTTTACCAGATGTAAAAATTGTAAGATCTCCTTTTGCCTCGTAAAGTTCAGGTAAGTATTGAAGCTCTGGTTTTTTTTCACCAGTCCCAACTAATATAGCTTGAGTTGCTTCTTCCCCTAGTGTAACAGGAATTCTACTATTCAAATCTCCCAATAAAAGTACTCTTGAAGATAGATAGTTAGTTTCTACAATTCTTCCTACCAAATAATTACCATCAACAACTGGCGTTCCCCTTAAGATTCCAAAATTCGAACCTCTATTTATTATAATTGATCTTAAATATGGGCTATCTTTATCTAACAAAACTTTTGCTAAAACCACTGAGTCTATTTTGGTAGTATCTCTTTCTATAGCTTTTCTTAAATAATTATTTTGATTTACTAAATATTCATTTTCAAATTTTTTTGTTCTTAATATTTCAAGCTCTTTTTTTAAATTTGAATTTTCTTTATAAACAAATATTATTTTTTTTATTTTACTTTCAGAATATGAAATAAATCTAAATGGCGAAGTTGAAATTGATGAAACTCTATATATTCCATCATTAAATAATGATCTAATAGTTGAAAAAAATCGAGTTTCATAAACATCTAAAAAAAAAATTAAAGTTGATAAAGATAATAAAAAAAATAAAGAAAATTTCTGCCTTGCTCCTTTTTTTAAAAGAGCTGAACGAAATGCTATTCCAAAATCATCTCTACTAGTTGACATTAAATTTACTTTTCAATTAATACTCAGATAACATAGTAGAAAATAGTTCTTCATTCTCTAATGCTTTACCTGTTCCAACAGCCACACAAGAAAGAGGATCGTCAGCTATTGTAACTGGAAGGCCTGTATCTTTTGTAATAAGTTTGTCGATATTTCTAAGTAATGCACCACCTCCAGTCAAAACTAAACCCATATCAACTAAGTCAGCAGAGAGTTCAGGAGGAGTGTTTTCTAAAGCTTCTTTAATACCTGAAAGCATTTGATTTAATATTGGCATAAGAGCTTCACTTGCATCTTCTTCTGTCAAAGAAATTTCTTTAGGAGTTCCAGATCTAATATCTCTTCCTTTCATTAAAAAAGTATTCCCACCAGATGGAACTGCCGTTCCGATTTCTTTTTTTATTTTTTCTGCTGTCGAGTCTCCTATTAATAAATTAAACTTTTTTCTCATATAATTGATTATTGAAGTGTCCATGGCATCGCCAGCTACTCTTGAAGATTTTGAGTAAACTACACCACCAAGTGACATGACTGCTATTTCGGTCGTACCACCACCAATATCAACAACCATAGATCCTGTAGCTTCAGATATAGGTAAACCAGCTCCAATGGCTGCCGCAATTGGTTCTTCAATTAGCTGAACTTTTCTAGCTCCCGCTGCTAAAGCAGAGTCCTGAATAGCTTTTCTCTCTACAGGAGTCGATCCAGTTGGGACACAGATCAAAATTCTTGGATTAGCAAAGGCATTTTTTTTATGAACCTTTTTAATAAAATGCTTAATCATTTCCTCTGTAACTACAAAGTCTGCAATTACACCGTCTTTCAATGGTCGAATAGCAGCAATATTTCCCGGAGTTCTTCCAAGCATAGTTTTTGCTTCATCTCCTACTGCTAAAACAGATTTTTTATTACCATCACTTATAACCGCTACAACTGATGGCTCATTTAATACTACTCCTTGACCTTTTAGTACTACGAGTGTGTTTGCTGTTCCCAAATCTATAGCCATATCTTGTGACCATAATGAAGAAATTCCAGATACTGATTTAAACCATGACATATTTTATTTTCCTCTTTCTATGCTTGAGCGCTTAGATTTTCATCTGGCGCAGTTTTTTTACGTTTTATAATCATTTTATTTAGCGCGTTTAAATACGCATTTGCTGAAGCAACAAGCGTATCAGTGTCTGCTGCTTGACCTACTGTCGTTTTTCCTTTTTCTTCAATTCTAACACTTACAGTAGCCTGGGCATCAGTGCCTTCAGTTACGGCATGAACGTTGTACAATTGAAGATTTACTTCATGAGCATATAGTTTCTTAATACACTTAAATATTGCATCAACAGGTCCGTCTCCAGTTTCAGAAGCTTTTTTTATTTCTCCAAAAACTTCTAGTGTCATTTCTGCTTTTTGAGGTTCGCCTGTCCCAGCATAAACTTTTAAAGATTTCAATTTAATTACATTGTCTTCAGTTATTAAACTATCATCAACAAGTGCTGCGATGTCTTCGTCATAAACATGTTTTTTTTTGTCTGCTAAAATTTTAAATTTTCCAAAGGCGGTTTGAATAACATCATCAGTAACTCCAACATATCCTAGATCATTTAATTTATCCTTAAAAGCATGTCTTCCTGAATGTTTCCCCATTACTAAAGAAGTTTTGTTCACTCCAACACTTTCAGGTGTCATTATTTCGTATGTATTTCTATTTTTTAACATTCCATCTTGATGAATACCTGACTCATGTGCAAATGCATTTTTTCCAACTATTGCTTTATTAAATTGAACTGGAAATCCAGTTGCGTTTGAAACAACTTTTGATGCTTTGCTAATCAATTTTGTATTTATATTAGTTGTAAAAGGCATTAGATCGTTTCTTGTTTTCATTGCCATTACAATTTCTTCTAGCGCTGAATTACCAGCTCTTTCACCAATTCCATTAATCGTGCACTCAACTTGCCTTGCTCCTGCAACTACACCTGCAAGGGCGTTAGCTACTGCTAGACCCAAATCGTTATGTGTGTGAGTTGATAAAATTGCTTTATCAATATTTGGAACTTTATTAATTAAAGTTGAAATTATTTTTGTATATTCAGAAGGCACTGTGTATCCAACAGTGTCAGGTATATTTATAGTTTTTGCTCCACACTTAATTGCAAGTTCAACGGTTTTACACATATAATCCATGTCGGTACGTGTTCCATCTTCGCAAGACCATTCTACATCATCGGTAAATTTTCTTGCATATGTAACACTGTGCTTTATTGCCTCCAAAACTTGTTCTGGAGTTTTATTTAATTTGTGTTTCATATGAAGTGGACTGGTAGATATAAAAGTGTGTATCCTAAAATTTTTTGCATATTTTAAAGACTCATGACATGCGTCTATATCTTTTGTGGTAGCTCTTGCTAGACCGCAAGGGACAGATTTTTTTAAAGTTTTACTTATTTCAGTTACTGCTTCAAAATCCCCTGGTGAGGCAATTGGAAAACCTGCTTCGATTACATCAACTCCTAATTCATCAAACACTCTAGATATCTGTAATTTTTCTTCAAGACTCATAGAGGCTCCTGGCGATTGCTCTCCATCTCGCATAGTAGTATCAAATATAATTATTCTATTTTTATCTTTCATACATTCAGTTGCTTAAAATTTTTAAAGATTATTTATAGTCATTAAAAATTATTTAAGGATTTTATATTACAATTAAAACGAGAATTTGCAAAATAAATTTATAAATAAAGCTAAAAAGTAGATCAGTTTGGGTTAGTTTTTATCTTTATCAACTAACTTATTCTTACCAATCCATGGCATCATAGCTCTCAACTCTTTTCCAACCTTTTCAATAGGATGATCAGCTAAATCTTTTCTCATTTTTAAGAAATTTTTTTGTCCTGATTTGTGTTCAGCCATCCACTGTTTTGTGAACTTGCCGCTTTGAATATCTTTAAGCACTTCTTTCATCTTTTCTTTAGTTTTATTATCTATAATGCGTTTTCCTGATACATACTCTCCATATTCAGCAGTATTTGAAATTGAATAATTCATATTAGCAATTCCACCTTCATAAATTAAATCTACAATTAATTTAACTTCATGAAGTGTTTCAAAATATGCCATCTCTGGCGGATATCCTGCTTCAGTCAAAGTTTCAAATCCATTTTTAATAAGTTCAACTAATCCTCCACATAAAACTGTTTGTTCACCGAATAAATCTGTTTCACATTCATCTTTAAAAGTTGTTTCTATAATTCCAGATTTTCCACCACCAATTGCCGAAGCATATGACATTGCCAAATCTCTTGCTTTACCAGAACTATCTTTATGCACAGCCATTAAACAAGGTACTCCGCCGCCTTTTTGGTATTCACTTCTAACAGTATGTCCAGGACCTTTTGGTGCAACCATAAAAACATCTAGATCTTTTCTTGCGTTGATTAAATCAAAATGAATATTTAAACCATGAGCAAAAGCAAGACTAGTTCCTTCTTTCATTCTTTGTTCAATATGATTTTTATAAATTTCAGATTGAAGTTCATCAGGCGTAAGCATCATAACAACATCAGCCCAAGCCGCAGCGTCTGATAGAGACATAACTTTGAGTCCTTCACTTTCAGCTTTTTTTGCACTAGCTGAACCTTCTCTAAGAGCAACAACAACTTCTTTGACACCACTATCTTTTAAATTTAATGCATGAGCATGACCTTGACTGCCATAACCGAATATAGCAACTTTTTTTTCCTTAATTAAATTTTTATTTGTATCTTTTTCATAAAATGTTTTCATTATTCTCCTAAGTTTATTTAAAAATTTCAGCGCCTCTTGTCATTGCTACAGCTCCTGTTCTAGAGGCACTTACTAGTCCAAGAGGTTTTAAAGATTCAATTAACTTATCTATTTCTCTTCTTAATGCAGTTACTTGAATAACAAAAGACTTTTTTGATTTATCTAATATGATTGGGTTATATTTTTTACAAATATTCTTTACTTTTTTTAATTTTCCTTTTGGTCCTACTATTTTCAATAATGCTAATTCTTGAAAAAGTATATTGCTATCGTCTCTTGAAAAATCAGCAACTTTATGAACTGGAATTAATTTTTTAAGTTGTAGTTTGATTTGTTCAATCACTTCTGGTGTGCCTGAAGTAACTATTGTAATTCTTGATAAATGTTTTTTTTTGTCGACTTCTGCAACCGCTAAAGACTCAATGTTATAACCTCTTCCTGAAAACAAACCTACAACTCTGGCTAAAACTCCTGACTCATTATCTACCCAAACAACAATTATATGATGATCTTTTTTTCCAAATTTGCTTGGTTCACTATAAGCTGATTTAGATTTACCCATTAAACTAAGATCTTTCCTTCATCTGAAACTTCTTCTTTTTCATCTTGAGGTCCTAAAAGCATTTGATTGTGTGGTTTACCCGATGGTATCATTGGATAGCAGTTTTCTTGCTTATCTACAACGCAATCAAAAATTACAGGTTTATCTATATTAATCATTTCTTCAATTTTTTTATCTAACTCGTCAGGAGTTTTTGCTCTAATTCCAACACATCCATATGCTTCTGCTAGTTTAACAAAATCTGGAAGTGCTTCTGTATAACTTTCCGAATAATTTTTATCGTGAAGAAGTTCCTGCCATTGTCTAACCATTCCCATATATTCATTATTTAAAATAAATATCTTAATTGGAAGTTTATACTGAACAGCTGTTGACATTTCTTGCATAGTCATAAGAACTGATGCTTCTCCCGCAATATCAACTACTAATTTTCCCGGCTGAGCAATTTGAACACCCACGGCCGCAGGCAAACCATAGCCCATTGTTCCTAACCCACCGGATGTCATCCATCTATTTGGTTTATTAAATTTGTAATGTTGTGCAGCCCACATTTGATGCTGACCTACTTCTGTTGTAATAAAAGTATCTTTATTTTTTGTTAATTCATAAAGCCTTTGTACTGCATATTGAGGTTTGATTGTTTTATCACTATTAATAAAATTTAAAGATTTTTTTTCTCTCCATTTTTCTATTTGACTCCACCACTTTGAAGTTTTTTGCTTGTTGGACTCTGCAAAACTTTGATTTTTTTCTTTGAATCTTTTTATTAAATTTTTAAGTAATTCAGTTACATCGCTAATAATTGCAAGATCAACTTTTACATTTTTTCCAACTGAAGATGGATCAATATCTACATGAATTTTTTTTGATTTAGGTGAAAACTCATCTATTTTTCCAGTTATTCTATCATCGAACCGTGCACCAATATTAATCATTAAATCACAATCATGCATTGCATTATTAGCTTCATAAGTGCCATGCATTCCTAACATTCCTAAAAATTGAGGGTCATCTCCAGGATATGCTCCTAAACCTTGTAATGTTGATGTTATTGGAAACTTTGTCAGTGAAACTAATTCTCTTAATAGTTTGCTCGCTTCTGGTCCAGAATTAATGACGCCTCCTCCGGAATAAAATATAGGTTTTGAAGATTGTTTTAGCATCTCAATAAATTTATCAAGATCTTTTGTGTTAATTTTATTGTTTGCACGGCCATTAATTTTTTTTGATAAATTGTTTTTAATAAAATTATATTTTCCTTTTTTAAATTGAATATCTTTTGGAATATCCACCAAAACAGGTCCGGGTCTCCCAGTCGTTGCAACTTCAAATGCTTTATGAATTATATTTGCTAAATTATTAACATCTTTAACTAACCAATTATGTTTAGTACAAGGTCGCGTTATGCCAGTAGTATCACATTCTTGAAATGCATCTGTTCCAATTAAATGAGTAGGTACTTGCCCTGAGATACAAACCAAAGGTACGGAGTCCATGTAAGCATCTGTTAATGCTGTAACCGCGTTGGTTGCTCCAGGTCCTGACGTTACAAGTAAAATTCCAGGTTTACCACTTGATCTAGCGTAACCTTCAGCGGCATGTCCTGCCCCTTGTTCATGTCTAGCTAGAATATGTTTTATTGTTTTATGATTTTTAAGCTCATCGTAAATTGGTAAAACAGCTCCCCCTGGATACCCAAATATATATTCGGCACCTTGGTCTTCAAGACATTTAAATACTATTTCAGCTCCAGTAAATAATTTTGGCATTCATACAATCTACCGGAGAATCTACTTTGGTCAAGTTTTAGCTGGTAAGTTTTAAAACTTTTTTCAAAAGAACTGATTTATCTTCATAATAAAGCATGTTCCAATTCTTCATATGACCTCTACACCAAGTTTTTTGTCTCTTAGCATACTGCCTAGTTTTAATATTAATAAGCTCTTTCGTTCGATCTATACTATTTAGACCTGATAAGTAATGGGTAATTTCTGAAACCCCGATAATTTTGTTGGCAGATAAAGATTTGTTAATGTTTAATTTTAAAAAGTTTTTTACTTCCTTAACACAATTTCTTTCAAACATTTGATTTGTACGTTCTTTAATGTTTTTTAATAAAACATCCCTTGGTATATCTAAAAATATTTTCTTTAATTCATAATTCAAAAAATCTGATTTTGTATTAGAGGCCCAGTCATATAATGATTTTTTTGTAGATAATTTTACTTCATAAGCTCTCAATGTTCTTTGAGTATCGTTTGATGAAATTCTATTTTTTGAAATAGGATCAATCTTTACAAGCTTTTTATAAAACTCTTTTTGACCAATTTTTTTGTGTAAATTTCTTAGTTTTAATCTTGTTTTGTTATTAATTGATGGAATTTTACTAATACCTTTGGTAATTGCCGTAAAATACAATCCTGTACCACCAACTAATATAGGAATCTTTTTTCTTTTTATTATATCTTTAATTTTTTTTTTTATTAAATTAAGCCATTTTCCGGTTGAAAAATTTTTCTTTACAGAAATAATTGCATAAATATGGTGTTTTACGGTTTTAAGATCTTTGTTATTTGGTCTTGAAGACAAGACAGAAAATTCATTATAAACTTGCATACTGTCAGCATTTACAATTTCTCCATTAATTTTTTTTGCTAGTAATAAAGCTAAACTTGATTTTCCTGATGCTGTTGGACCTGCAATTAAAATTATTTTTTTTGACAAATTGATTTATTTTAATTTTACACCAAGATATCTTCTTTGATTTCTATTGTTGACTATTGTTAAAAGAAGAGTTTGATTTCCTTTTTTAATAATTTCATCAATTTGTTTATTAAGATTTTTTGAACTAAGAACTGATTTTTTTTGAACTTCTATAATTACATCATTTACGTTAAGTAAACCGATTAGTGGGCTTCGGTTAGAAATTTCTAATATAACTGACCCTGTAGTTTTTTTATCTAATTTTTTATTTTTTATATCTTCTGCATTCAAATCTCTTACAGTGATTTTTAAATTATCAATTACAAATTCTTTAGCTTTTTTAGGTATTGTGGGTTTTTTATCTTTAAACTCACTTGATGACTCTAGTCTACCTAAAACTAATTTTTTTGAAATTAAAACCTTGTCTCTCCAAATTTTTAACTCAACACTTGTTCCGACTTTTGTATTAGCTACGACTTTTGGTAATTTTCTCATAGTGTCAATTTTTTTTCCATCAAACTCTAAAATAATATCTCCTGCTTTCAAACCTGCCTTATCAGCTGGACTTTTTTCTCCGACACTTGCTACTAAAGCACCTTCAGGTTTTTTAAGTTTTTCTACTTCAGCTATTTCTTTAGTGACTTCTTGAATACGAACACCTAACCAACCTCTTCTTGTTTCACCGTAGTTAATTAATTGATCGATAACGCTTGAAGCTGCATTTGCAGGAATAGCAAATCCAATTCCAATCGATCCTGATTGGCCAGGTGCAATAATTGCGGTATTAATTCCAATAACTTCTCCTTCAAGATTAAATAGTGGTCCACCCGAGTTTCCTTGATTTATGGAAGCATCAGTTTGAATAAAATCATCATAACGAGTTAAATTAATATCTCTATTTCTAGCAGAAATAATTCCTGAAGTTACAGTTCCGCCTAAACCAAAAGGGTTTCCTATTGCAACAACCCAGTCTCCAACACGAGCTTTATCTGAGTCTCCAAATTTTACAGCCTTAAATTTATCTTTAGTATCCATTTTTAAAACTGCAATATCCATATAAGGATCTGCGCCTATCACTTTCGCTTTATAATCTTTATTGTTTATTCTTACTAAAATTTCCTCTGCATTTGCAATTACATGATTATTTGTAATTACAAGTCCATTTTCTTTTATAATAAATCCAGAGCCCAAAGCCGAAGCTTTTCTTTCTGTTTGCCTGTCTTTATCAAATTCCTTAAACATATCTTCAAATGGAGATCCCGGAGGGAATTCAAATGGAAATTGTCTTCCACTTGATTTGACCGTTTGTGTTGTAGAAATATATACAACAGACGGCATTAATTTTTCAGCTAAGTCTGCAAATGATCCAGGTATGGCTTTAGCAACAGATATAAAATTTAAATTTATAATAAGAATGATAAGAAATATTTTTTTTAAGAAATTCATTTAACTTTTTATATACCAAATTATTAAAAAACCTATAATCAAAAAAACAGTGCCAAACCCTCTAAGTTTATTTTCTGGTGTGTTCTTGATTAATTCAAGCATACTTTTGATTCTTGACGGGAAAATGGCAAGAAATAAGCCTTCAATAAAAAAGAGCAATCCTATAGATGTTATAAGATCGTTCACTTTATTTTTATTTAATTAGTTTTAAACGATTTTCCAAAAAATTTGAAAAACTGACTGTCTGGTGATAGGACCATCGAAGTTTCACCACCTATTAGGGCTTTTTCGTATGCTTGCATCGCTCTGTAAAAAGCAAAGAATTGGGGGTCTTGTCCAAAAGCGCTTGCAAAAATTTTATTTCTTTGACCATCTCCCTCACCTTTCATGATTTCAGACTTTTTATTAGCGGTAGCTAAAAGCACTGTGACATCTTTATCTGCTGTTGATCTTATTTTTTGAGCAATCTCAGCACCTTGTGCTCTAAACTCTTTTGCTTCTCTTTCTCTTTCAGTTTGCATTCTTTTATAAATCGCTTCACTGTTAGCTGGAGGTAAATCAGCTCTTTTAATTCTTACATCTACGATTTGAATTCCTAGTGTTTTGGCTTCGGTATTTACATCATTTTGAATTATTGCCATTTGTTTTGCTCTATCAGTAGATAATAATGTAGCCAATTCTTGTGTTCCTAATACACCTCTAATTCTAGAGTTTATAATTGTAGACAATCTTGACCTTGCCACTCTTTCATTTCCAACTGAAATATAAAACTTTAAAGGATCTACTATTTTAAATCTTGCAATCGCATCTACAATTAATCTTTTTTGATCTGCTGCGATAACTTCTTGTGGTGCATTATCTAGGTTTAAAATTCTTTTATCTAAAAAAACAACATTTTGTATAAATGGTAGTTTAAAGTTTAAACCTGCTTTAGAAATTATTTTTTTTGGATCACCAAACTGAAGGACAATAGCTTGGTTTATTTCCTGAACAATAAATAACGACTGAAATAAAACTACCCCGATAACTACGATTGCTGGAATTATAAATTTTGGTACTTTCATTATTTAGGATCCTTCTTTTTGAGTTCAGGTAACGGCAAATATGGTACTACCCCTGAACCTGAATTTTTATCAATAATAACTTTATCAATGTCAGCTAAAACTTTTTCCATTGTCTCTAAATACATTCTTTCTTGTGTAACTTGTTTTGCACTTTTGTATTCTTTGAAAATAGCTAAAAATCTACTTGCTTCACCTTCAGCTTTTGCAACAACTTCTTTTTTATAAGCTTCAGCTTGTTGTAAAATTTGCTCTGCTTCCCCTCGTGCTCTTGGGATAACGTCGTTAGCATAACCTTCGGCTTCGTTTTTTGATCTTTCTCTATCAGCTCTTGCTGCTTGCACATCTCTAAATGCATCAATTACTTGTGCTGGTGGATCAGCTTGTTGAGTTTGAACTTGTGTTATTTGAATTCCTGAACCGTATTCATCTAAAATTTTTTGAGTAATATCTTGAACTTCAACCTCTATGCTCGCTCTTCCTTCTGTTAAAATAGTTTGAATATTATTTTTTGCTATTACCTCTCTCATTGCAGTTTCTGATGTAGCTTTAACAGTTTCTACTGGACTCTGAATATTAAATAAAAATTTACCTGCATCTTTAATAACCCAAAAAACTGAATAATTTATATCAACAATATTTTCATCTCCTGTTAACATTAAGCTTTCTTCAGGAACGTTGCCAACACCTGAAGATCTACCGGTATCACTTGCTGGTCTAAAACCGACATCTACTCTATTAACTTTTGTAACTTTTGGAGTTAACACTCTCTCAAAGGGCATAGGTAAATGATAATGCAATCCTGGTTGTGTCATATTCACAAACTTTCCAAATCTTAACACAACTCCTTGTTCATCAGGTAAAACTCTATAAAGCCCACTTGCAATATATAACCCAAGCAGAATAATCAGTCCTAAAATTATAGGTTTTGATCCTCCAGATTTACCACCTGAGAATTTGTTGATTGTTTTTTGTAAATTTTTAATTACATCGTCAATATTAGGTGGATCTTTTCGAGTACCCGAACCATTTCCACTTGATCCACCTCCTGGAGCAGACCCCCATGGTGATTGATTATTTAGGATTTTATCTTTAAAACTCATGACACTTTATATAGTGACTTTTTGTGTAAAAACAAGTTAAGAAGAAGCGATATTATGACCGATAAAACTAGAGAAGAAGATCAATTAATTAAGGAAAAGCTTGCTCCTAAGCAATTTATAAAAAAACCGATTAACGGAACTAAGTATACTCTTTTAATATCAAGTGCAAAAGGTGGGGTTGGCAAATCAACTTTCTCAATAAATATAGCTTTTGCTCTACAAAATTTAGGGCTTAAAATCGGTATATTAGATGCTGATGTTTATGGTCCTTCTCTACCAAAGTTAATGGGGCTCAAAGAAAAAGCACAAAGTAAAGACGGTAAGGCTTTAATTCCAGTTGAAAAATATAATGCCCAATGTATGTCAATGGGTTTTCTTGTTGAAGAAACTACCCCAATGATTTGGAGAGGTCCCATGGTGATTAGTGCACTTAAAACAATGACTGAAAAAGTTTTATGGAAAGATTTAGATGTTATTATTATAGATATGCCTCCTGGAACTGGGGACACTCAATTAACATTTGCACAACAGGTAAAAGTTGATGGTGCTATCATTGTTTCAACACCTCAAGACTTGGCGCTTTTAGATGTCAAAAGAGGAATTGAGATGTTCGACAAAACAGGAGTTAAAATTATTGGACTTGTAGATAATATGAGTTTCTTTAAAGGAGATGACGGAAAAATATATAATATTTTTGGTGAAGGAGGCGTTGAAAAAACTGCAAATGATTATAAAAAAGAATTTCTTGGTAAAATTCCTTTACATGCTGATATTAGAGATGCGACAGATAAAGGAGACCCTCTAACACATTCAAATCCTACTCATGAAGTTTCATTAATTTTTAACGATATAGCAAAAAAAATAAAGGCCTCTAATTTTGAATAATTTTTTTTAAATCTTCTTTCTTTAGTTCTACTGGATTATTAGAAAGTCTTAAAATATTAACTCCTGAAATAATTTTTGAATAATCTTTATTGATATCTATTCCTAAATTAGTAAAATTATTTTCTAATTCAGCCTCTTGCTTTAAGTTTTTAAGATATTTATCAAAGTTTTCTATACTGTTGCTATTTGTAATTTTAAACATTATTTCATAACGATTTTTTAAATCAAAATTACAATTTGCACTTTTTATATTTTCATAATTAAATTTAAGAAATTTATTAAGAGTTAAAGAAACTGCATGACCATGACTTACATTATAAATAGATGTAAATGGATATGATACTGCATGCGGGGCGGTTGTCTTAGATATGCTAATAGCTTCACCCGATAAATTTGCCGCCAAACACATCGCGGAAGTATTTTCATTATTGGGTTTGTTTAAATAATCTAAATAATATTTCAAAGAAATTTCTAAAGATCTTTCTGCGAAAGCTACACTTTTTTCATTCGACTTTTTTGAAATCAATGATTCCATTGCTTGTGCAATGGCATCAAATCCCGCTGACGATTTTATTTTTTTAGAAGCCCCAATTACTAATTCTGGTATTAAAAAAAAGAAATCAGGTCTTAATTCTTGGCCTTCTATAGAATATTTAATTTGGTCAATGTATATTACAGCATTAGATGTTACTTCTGCTCCTGATCCGGCTGTAGTAGGTATTGCTACTAATTTTGCAAATTTTTTATTAATTTTATACGAAGAATTTAATATCTCATTTTTAAGGTTTTCATTATCCGTTAATACATTCGCTATTTTTGCATAGTCAAGAACAGAACCTCCGCCAACTGCAATTATTAAATCAGGTGAAAATTTTTTGATCTCTTCAATTATTTTTTTTAATTCTTGTAGGTCTGGGTACGCAAATTTTTTAAAATAGTATTTGGTATCTTTTTTAAGTAATTTATCAAGAATTCTACTTGCTCCAGAAAGTTTGTAAGATTTTTCACCACAGATTACTAATATTTTTTTAAATTTTTCATTTTTTAAAAAAATAGTCAATTCTTGAGTTGATGAGAACGTAAATTTATTCATTAGTTTTTCATAAAATTTTCTTTGATTTTTAGTAAGTCTTTAGGTCTAGAAAGTTTTTTTAAAGATCCATTTTTAATTTTTACCTCTAACAAACTTGGTCCATACGCTTTAATAAATTTTCTTAAATTTTTACTCAATTCTTTCTTATTAGTTATTTTAAAGTAATTTCTATAACCAATACTTAGAGCTAATTCTTTAAAATTAATTCCAGCTGCATTAGTAATTTGTCCACCTACTGACTCATGAGAGTTATTATTGAGTATAATATGCTTTAAATTTTTATTTTTTAAAAAACCAATTGTCATCAAAGATCCTAGGTGCATTAAAATAGAACCATCACCATCTAAACAAAAAGTTATTTTTTTAGAATTTAAAGCATAACCGGCAGCAACACTCGATGAGTGGCCCATTCCACCAACCATATAAAAATCTTTTCCTTTATTAATTTTATTTTCATTTCTTATCTCCATTAATTCTCTAGACGTATAACCTGTTGTAGAAATTATCTTAGATTTTGATGGTATTATATTCAAAAATTCTCTTATAAAATCTGACCTTAAAAAAGAACTTTTCTTTATAAGCTTAGATTTTTTTTTAGTTTTAAGTGTTTCTTTTTCAATTAAACATGCAACAATTTTTTTTTGTTTTCTAGCTATTTGCATTAATCCTTTAATTTTTATTAAATCTTTTTCTGAACGCAAGACGCAAAACTTAATTTTTAAGAGCTTAAGTAATTTTTGAGTTATTTTGCCTTTGGCCATATGTTGTGGCTCATCTGGTTTTCTTGGAGAACCTCTCCACCCAATAATTAAAAATAAAGGGATTGAGTATACCTCTTTACTTGCAATCGAAATCAAAGGATTTATAGCATTACTTAATCCTGAATTTTGCATGTATATGCATGGAATTTGTTTTGTAGATAAATGATAGCCAATACCAAAAGATGTGGCTGAACCTTCGCTTGTTGCTATTATGTGTTTATTTTTTCTAAAAATTTCTAAGTGAGAGGATAAATGTTTTAATATACTATCTGGTACACCTGTAAAAAAATCTATGTGATTTTTTTTTAATGTATTGATTAAATTTTCTACAAAAATCATATTAAATAACTTTATCTGTAAATCCAAAAGCAACCATTAATTCGTTCCATTCTCTTTTTGAAAGTCCTGAATTTTCAATACTTACTTTTTCACCTTTAGCCATTAGTTGAATTACTTTTTTTCCTTTTGCTGAAACATGTACTGCGCCAACTCTATAATCTAAAAAAGCTGCATGAGTGATTGGTACCCATTTTTTTACTGTCTCTAGCATTGTTTCTGCGTAAACTCTAATTTCATATTGAGCGTGACTATCTGCTCTTAAAAATAAAAAGTTTAATAAATTCAATAAATCTGTTTTCCAATACCATTGCGTATAAGAATTTAATGTTAAATTCATTCTCGCAAGTTCTCTTGCAAGACCAGATTTATTTTCATCAATTGTAGTTCCATCAAACTTTTCGTTAAGCATTTTTTCATAGTTGTCGTAGGTTCTGGTGGCGTCATCCTTTAAAATTTTTAAAACTTCATCTGCTTGATCACCTGTAATTAAATCGCCTCTACCTTGTCTATTTATTGATGACTGCGCTGATAATTGTTCTTTAGCAGGAATATAAAATTCTTTATCTAAAATAGAATATCTTGCAGAGTATTCATTAACATTTGCAGTTCGATGTCTAATCCATTGCCTAGCAATAAATATTGGAAGTTTAACATGGTATTTTATTTCACACATTTCAAAAGGAGTTGAATGCCAATGTCTCATTAAATATTTTATAAGTCCTTCGTCTGTCGAAACTTTCTTTGTTCCTTTTCCATAAGAAACTCTTGCTGATTGGACTATTGATGTGTCATCTCCCATATAATCAATTACTCTTACAAAACCATGATCTAGAACTGGAAGAGCCTCGTATAAAATTTTTTCTAACTCTAGGGATGTGACCCTTTTAGTCACATTTTTTTGTGATTGTTGATCGGCAATCTCCTGTTTTTGTTCTTTAGTCAGCTTCATAATGAATATAAATATTGAATCTCTTCAAAAGAGTTTTATATTAATAATGTTGGTTTTCCAACTATGACGATAAACGAATCTCGTAATAACCATCACGGACGTGGGGGCAGTACCCACCACCTCCACCATTTTCAACTTATGGGGGTGAATTAGGATCGACGGGTGACTAAAGGTTTTTCTTTCGTACGAGATGGTTCCGACGTAACGGGCCAATTATAAATGCTAACGAAAGTTATGCACTTGCTGCTTAATTAACTTAGTTAATTAAGTTACGGGGTTTGGGGCACCTGGC